>ERZ773267.10-NODE-10-length-152517-cov-13.124392_pt1 | contig 152517 bp, 128 predicted proteins | sample MGYA00511959_ERZ773267 | MGnify/ENA primary metagenome ERZ773267 (study PRJEB29015, sample SAMEA2738165) | human oral metagenome | biome: human oral; feature: human-associated habitat; material: saliva | place: China | collected 2240 ...
TATAGCAAAAACTACCGCCCTTTGGCGGTTGTCCTGCTAGTAGTTTGGTTTGATTTGCTAGGTCATGGTAACATATGGTACAATAAAAAGCCCTAAGTGGAGAATTTGAGTATGCAACCGAAAAGTAAAGCCCAAGAAGCATATGAGTATTTTTGTCTTTATCAAGGACTAATAAAACCCGATTCCTTGGTGTGTTTTTTGTGGCTTAATGAAGCAGAAAAATTAGTCCATACAGATGCTAAAAACGCCTATGTATTAAGGTCGCTTGCTTATATTTTTAAAGGGCAACCAGAGGACGGACTGTATGCCATGCAAAACGCCAAAAAACTAGGCGACAGACACGCCACGCAAAATATCATGAATATTTTACACAGCATGGGTAGATTTGATGAAAGCAGTCAAGTTGCTAAAGAGATACTAAAACAAAATCCCCATAATTTAGAAAGCGTGTCATTATTACTGTCTCACGCTCTGTTGCATTTGGATATTAATAAAGTCCATGAAGCCATGCAATATTATCAAGGGGATGACCAACAAATCATGCACAAAAATCAAATGTATATCCAAGAAATCAATAAAAGAATGGATATGCTTAATGAATTAAACATATCTAAAAATACGGTTGTTGATATCTTAAATCATATTTATGTGTTTTTATCGGATAAATATGTGGGCGGTAATTATTTGTTATTTGATTATGGCTATACAGAAATTGGGGGGTATTTAGAGATTAATGTTTGTCTAAATAATTTATCTGTTGATGATTGCGTGTCTTTACAAGACGGATTTTTAGATGTGTTGATTGACAGCGAATTGGATTACCGTGATTATAAAGACATCTTGGTTAGCTTTTCATCAGAATGTGTGGAGCGTGCCTAATGTCAGTAACAACGACCGATTTGTACGAAACCGTCAATCTGCTATTTGGCGATATTGATAGTACATCGTCAGAAGCACTTTGGCGAGCGTATATTAATCGAAGTTATTATGCGGTTTTTCATGAATTAAGATTGGCAATGGAGCAAGCAGGTATTAGTACTAACCAGTACAAAACAGGCACGCATGATAATTTATATATGATATTAGATGAAATGGCAGTCAGAGACAAGCCTATTAAAAAGTTGGCGTTGCAATTTAAAGATTTTTTAAAAAAGCGACATAAATCAGATTATAAATTGCATGAACACATTACTTGGACGGATGTTGTCATGACTCAAAAATACGTACGAGAATTGCCAGAGCTTATCGCAAAATATATCAAATAACCAAACATAATCCACCAACCGCCCCCAAAAGGCGGTTTTTTATTGGACAGCATAAATGAAACTCACTAAACTCCTAAAACAAGCCATCATCTCCCACGCCCTTGACTGTTACCCTGCTGAGTGCTGTGGGCTAATTGTGGATAAAAAGTACATACCCTGCACCAACACCGCCCACGACAATGAGCAATTTAGCCTTTGCCCCAAAGATTTTGCCAAAGCTGAAAATATGGGCGAAATTCAAGCGATTGTACATAGTCACCCTGATGGCGGGGTGTTACCGTCCGATTTGGATAAATTACAGATTGAATTGCATGGTGTGGCATGGGTCATTGTTGCCGTATCAAAACAAGACTACGCAGATGAACCCACTTTTGGCATTTATGAACCTTGTGGGTACAGACCGCCACTTTTGGGGCGAAATTATATCCACGGTGTGCAAGATTGTTATGCGATTGTCCGTGATTTTTATGAGCGTGAATTTGGTGTGGCATTGCCAGACTTTGAACGTATCGATGCGTGGTGGGAAGATGAAAGCCATGAGCCTTTGTACGAGAACAACTTTAAAACAGCAGGCTTTTTTGAAGTAGATAAAGACAACCTACAATATGGCGATATTTTGTTATGCCGTGTTGGACGGACCCATCATGTCAATCATGCCTTGATTTGGCTGGGCGATAACGGTGTGCTAAAAAGCGAAACCACACCGCCATACGTGGGCAATACCCTAATCCTACACCACCCCTACGGACGGCAAAGCGTGCGTGAGATTTATGGCAAGGGGTGGGCGGATAGGACGGTGCTGGCGGTGCGTCATCGGTCAATGCAGGAGTAATCATGAAAACAATCCACTTACACGGCATTTTAGCCAAAAAATTCGGCAAATCTTTTAGATTATCCGTAAACAGCACCAAAGAAGCCATGCGTGCCTTGTGTGTGCAGTTGGCTGGGTTTGAAGAGTTTATGATGAACGCCCACAAGCATGGGCTACGCTTTGCTGTTTATCATGATAAGTACAACATTGGCGAGCGTGAGCTTGACATGAGCCACACTGCCAAAGTGATTCGTGTTGTGCCAATTGTGGAAGGCTCAAAAAAGAGCGGACTACTGCAAACTATTTTGGGGGCAGTGATGGTGGTGGCCGGAGTTGTGGTATCTAAAATGAGCTTTGGTTTGGCAGCACCTATTGGAGTGGGTTTGATTGGTGCAGGGATTGGTTTGATGCTAGGTGGTATCAGTCAGATGCTCATGCCAAGGGTGGACACACAAGACCAAAACCAAGACGGAAACAAGGCAAATAAAGGCTTTGGTGGTGCAGTAACGACTATTGCTCAAGGTAACCCTGTTCCGATTTTGTATGGCGAGCGAGAAATCGGCGGATTTATTTTGTCGGCAAGTCAGCTAACCGAAGATATGTTGTGATTTTATTGGGGTAAAAAATGAAAAATATTCATGGCGCTAAAAAAGGCGGTAGCAAACAAAGACAGCCTGTCATCGCCCCCGATTCGGCTCAATCCAAAGCCTACATCAATATGCTGTACGGCTTAGGCGAAGGCGAGATTGCAGGTTTGGTAAATGGCTATAAATCGGTGTACTTGGACGATACGCCCTTACAAAATGACAATGGCGAGTTTAATTTTCCTAATGTCAAGGTAGATTTTCGCTCAGGCACGAACGACCAAACTTATATTGATGGCTTTGCTGATGTGGCAAGCGAAACAGCGGTTAATATCGAGTTAAAACACGGCACACCGTGGGTCAAATCATTTAACAATCTTGATTTGGATGCGGTGCGTGTGCGTCTAAAATGGGGTGCATTACGTTCGCAAAATACCGAAAATGGCGATGTCAATGGCGTAAAAATTGATTATGCCATTGATGTTAAAACCGACAATGGCGGCTGGGTGGAAATGTTAAGCACCGCCATCAATGCCAAGACATCAGACGCTTATGAACGCTCACATCGTATTGATTTGCCAACCGCTACACAAGGCTGGCAGGTACGTGTTAGACGACTGACCCCAAACAGCACGAGCGATTTTGTCAGTGATAAAATGTACATCTCGGCAATCACTGAAGTCATTGACCTAAAATTACGCTATCCAAACACTGCTCTTTTGGGGCTAAGATACGATGCCGAAAGTTTTAGCAATGTCGCCAAAATGTCGGCTCGGTGCAAGGGCTTGATTATCAAAGTGCCAACGAACTACGACCCTGTTTCACGCACCTATGACGGCTTGTGGAATGGCAAATTTAAGCTTGCCTACTGTAACAATCCTGCTTGGGTCTATTATGACCTTTGCACCACCACTCGCTACGGCTTGGGCGGACGGCTTAAAGAATATATGATTGACAAATGGTCGCTGTATCGTCTTGCCCAGTATTGCGACCAGATGGTTGATGACGGTATGGGCGGTACTGAGCCACGCTTTACCGTCAATGTCTATATTCAGTCTGCCGAGGGAGCCTTTGAACTCTTATCAAAATTGGCTGGCGTATTTCGGGCGATTAGCTACTGGGACGGCACAAGTATTGTCCTAGACGCTGATATACCCCAAGACAGTATGTATTCATTTAGCCGTGCCAATGTCATTGACGGCGTGTTTGAATATACAGGAACACGAGCCAGAGACCGCCACACGGTCGCTAAGGTGGCGTGGGATAATCCTGCCAATCATTTTAAGACCGAATATGAATTTGTCCGTGATGAAAAAGCCATTGCTAAATTTGGCGTGCGTGTCGCTGATATACAAGCGTGGGGATGTACGAGTAAGGGACAAGCCCAACGAGCTGGCATTTGGGCGTTAAAGTCTGAACAGCTTGAAACTCGCATGGTAACATTTAAGGTCGGTTTGGACGGCTATATCCCTGCCCCTGCCAAAGTGATTGAGATTAGCGATGAATTATTTGCAGGGCGTGCTACGGGTGGGCGTGTGCTTGCTATCAATGACAAAAAGACCGTTATTACCCTAGACCGTGCCATCACCGCCAAAACAGGTGACACGCTGGTCATCAATGGCGATGATGGGGTAAGCCAAAGACGACAAATTGAATCCATGAGTGGCGATAAAATCACGGTAACAAAAGCCTTTGGCGACATCAGCGTTGAAAATGTGTGGGTGCTGGATAGTACTGATTTAGCCACGATGAAGTTTAGAGTTTTGTCGGTAACAGCGGACGAAAACCATCAATTTACCATCACCGCCGTGCAGTACAACCCTGCCAAATATGATGCCATTGACACAGGCGCATACATTGATGAGCGACCTATCAGCGTCATCAATCCAACCGTGCAAGCTCCAGCCAAGGCGGTCAATTTATCAAGCTATCACACAGTCAATCAAGGTGTAAGCATTACTACCCTTATCATCAGCTGGGAACAAGTGGCTGGTGCGGTCAAATATACGGTTGAATGGCGAAAAGACAATGGCAACTGGCAAGTCCTACCGCCCACAGGCACAAACAGCATTGAGATTGCTGGCGTGTACGCTGGGCAATACGAAGCCAAAGTAACTGCCATTAGTGCTTTTGGGCAAGCAAGCCTTGCCACACATTCAGCCTTGACACAAGTCCAAGGTAAAACTGGCAAGCCTAACCGCCCTGCGTTCATTCGTGCGACAGGGGTGTTGTTTGGTATGAATTTGGCTTGGGGGTTTGCCAATGGCTCAGACGACACCAATTTTACCGAAATCCAAGTCTCGCCAGATGGCAGAAGTAACATCACAAGCCTTGGCACATTTGCCTATCCGACAAACAAACATGAGATTAATGGGCTGCAAGGCAATTTAACCCAATTTTACCGGGCAAGAATTGTAGATAAATTGGGCAATCAGTCAGACTGGACGGCATGGGTGTCTGGCACAACAGATGCCAGAGCTGACAAAGTGCTTGACATTATATCTGGTCAAATCCGTGATAGTCATCTTGACCAGACGTTACGGACACCAATTGGCAAAATCGGTGGCTTAGAAAATGCAGTAACGGCAGTAAATGGCAATCTTGTCACATTGAATAATAGCCTTGCTACCGCTCGCCGTGAGCTACAAACCACCACCACCAACATCATAACCGAGCGAAACCGTATCACGTCTGCTATCCGTGATATTACAGCTTTACAAAGTGCAAACAACGCAAAGACAGCTGAGCTTGCTAATCTGACGCAAACGGTGGGTGGTCATACATCGTCAATCCGTGAATTGGGGGTAACCACAGGTGATTTGACCCAAAAATATAACCAATTAAAAACGGCAAGCGATACCGCCAACAGCGAAATCACTGCGATTAAGCAGACACAGGCAGGGCAAGCATTGAGCGTGGAGCGATTGGGGGCGAAGTTTGATAATCTAGCGGTGGGTAGTCGCAACTTGCTACTAAATTCTGGCAGAATCATGATAGCAAAAGACAAAAGTTCAAACTGGAACTTTACAGGTTATGAGTTATCACAAGCGTTGGTAGTTGGACAAACTTATACTTTTAGTGCTGATGTTAATTTTACTGAAGGGGTATCTGACAAAGTATCTGTTCTATCATACAAAAATAACAATCTTACAGAGCCTGATAGCAACATTCAAACCGTATCGGTTGTTAATGGAAAAATTACAGGGTCATTTATCGCGACTGTACCGAATGATGGCAGACTGTTATTTTACGCTGGAGAAAGTGGTCGTACTTATGGCAAAGTGGCAGAAGTCAAAAATGCTAAACTAGAACGTGGCACAATCGCAACCGATTGGACTCCAGCACCAGAAGATTTGCAAGCGGATATTGATGGTAAGGCAACAACGGCAAGTCTTAACGAGTTTAAGCAGACCCAAGCGACAAAAGATAATGCCACCGCTCAAAAGCTATCACAGCTTGAAAGTACGGTGCAGGGTGTGAACGGACGGGTTGGTACAAGTGAGAGCAAAATCGCAAGCCTTGAACGCACCACAAGTGACACAAATCAAGCATTGGCAACGACTCAAAGTCAGCTGAACGCTCGTTTTGACAATTTGGTGGTTGGGGGACGAAACTTATTGCTGAAATCAGATGTTTTGGTTGATGACAATAAATATGGTCATGATTATGAACTGTCAAAAGCTCCTGAAGTTGGTGAAGAAGTAACAGCAACTGTTTGGGGAAATCTTGGTGATGGTCGTTCAGTTTTTGCTGTTTACAACACTTTTGGATATGGTGAATTAGCTAAATTGAAAAAAGTTGCTGATGGTGTTCATAGAGCAACATTCAAATGGAAAAAATCAACAAAACCAGCATCATACAAAAATCCCGATGACACACATTTGGCAATATATGCTTATCCACAATCTGCTACGTCTAATAACATCATTAGAAAAATCAAACTTGAACGAGGAAATGTTGGTACAGATTGGACTCCAGCACCAGAAGATTTGCAAGCGGATATTGATGGTAAGGCAACAACGGCAAGTCTTAACGAGTTTAAGCAGACCCAAGCGACAAAAGATAATGCCACCGCTCAAAAGCTATCACAGCTTGAAAGCGGTCTTGGCACGAAGGCGAACACATCAGCCCTTAACAGCTTAACTACTAAAGTTAATCAAGTAGATGGCAAAATCACCGTGGAAGCCCAAAAAGTTGCTACCCTGCAAACCACCGTAAACAGTCAGACCGCCAGCATTCGCAACGTGGAGCAGTCAGTTAATGGCGTGCGTGCAATTAAAGCGGTTACTGTTGATAATAATGGCTTTATCAGTGGTTATGGTTTGATGAGTGAGCTACAAAACGGGCGTGTTACGAGTCGCTTCGGCGTCAATGCTGACCAAATCTACTTTGGGGCGACCACAACCGCTAAAAAACCGTTTGTTTTTACCACACGCACCACCACCATTGACGGCGTAAGTTATCCTGCAGGGGCATGGCTAAACAGTGCTTATTGCCAATGCCAGCATTAAGCTGGCTCATATTGACAAGGCAAGTATTGGTAACTTATCAGCCTTATCTGCTAACATCGGGCATTTTAAATCAGCGCAAACAGGGGCAAGACTTGAGATTAAAGACAGTGTGTTATTAGTGTATGACACCAATAATACACTACGTGTGCGTTTAGGGTTATGGTAAGGAGATAATATGCCAGTTGGGTTAGAAGTATTTGATAATAACGGTAATAAAATTCTTGGTATGGACAAATCCGTATTAAGAATTACTAAAGTATTTAAAAATAAAGCTGAAATAAAACAGTTTTTATCTAATAATCCTCAAAAAGCTAGATATTTATTAATATCCTCTTATGTGGATTTAGATAAAGACCGTGATAGCTATTTATATATAAATAATGCAGTGTTGCAACAATTTTTAGAATACTCAGATAGTGCGTTATTACTAGAAATAAATAGATAGGGGAAAGTATGTTTGAAATACGAGGTAAATATGGAATCATTATTGATGATAACGCATTCAATGTTGGTTTAGTCCATGAACAAACTTTAGATGTACCTAAAAACATTAATGATAATGCTTTTGGTACTAGAGACTATTTAATAGATAACAGTGATTTTGGTTTTGTTTGGGATATACCAATACCTAATCATATTAAGCATCCAATTGTGGGTGTTAGTTTTAAATACGGTGTTGGTTACGCACAGTTATCATTTAAACAAGATAATAAACGTATTGCAAGGGTATTTATTGCAATCCATAAAAAAGAGTTTTTAAAACATTATCCGCAATACAGCCACAATAAAAGCCATCAGGATTTACTAATTGATGTATGCACAAAAGAACCATTTAAAATTTTATTTTTTGATATAAACCCACCAATTAGACAAACAGGATTGGGTCTGGAAATATTTAATAAAAATGGTGAGCTAATTTATGATTCGGATTTACCAACACTATCATTTCCAGATGATTTATACAACAACGCAGATAATTATCGTACTATTATCATCTGTAAAATCTTTTTCCCATTTAGTTATTTTGCAACGACAGGTTCAGCTCAAGCACCTGTACGAGTTGTTTTAGATAAACACCGTAGTCCATTACTCTTTATGGGTACTAAAACACATTGGGCGTCTGAAGCAATACATTTGTTAGATAAAATTGATACAAATTACACAAGACATTTACCTGATTTTTTACTAAATTACTTACTACGATTTGAAGATTTACATGAATTTAATTCGTGTCTATTAGCTAGTTATTAGTAGTAATTTATTCCATAAATCCTTACCACTTGGTGAGGATTTTTTATTTTTGGAGAAAGAATGAGCGAATCAGAACTTTTAAAACTCATCGTTGTACTGCCCTGGGTGCTGTTTTTATCACTTATTGGCGGTTTAGCGGCATTTATTACGCGTCTTAACAATGCAACCACGCCAAAACCTTTAGGCAAAATCTTTTTAAGCCTGCTAGGTGAGCTGGTGCTGTCTTTGTTTGCTGGACTCATTACTTTTTTAATTTGTCGGCACTGGCAAACCGAAGAGGTGCTAACCGCTGTTTGGGTTGCGTTATCAGGGCATATGGGCGGTAATGCCGTGGACAAGATGATTAAATTTGCAAATAACAAAATTGATAAATTTACTGGAGGTCAAAATGACAAATGAACTAAACTGGCTAAAAATTGCCCGTGAATACATTGGGCAAAAAGAAATTAACGGCACAAAGCATAATCCAATCATTGTGCAGTTGTGGAAGCTTGCTTTTGAAGCGACTAAACAACCAATGCCTGCCGTGTTTACAAATGATGAAACGCCATGGTGCGGTGGTTTTGTTGGTGGTGTGCTGGCGAAATCTGGACTGGGTCAGCATATCCCAAAAAGTTTTGCCATGGCACGCGCTTGGGTAAATGCTGGTACAAAGTTAAATAATCCTGCATATGGGTGCGTGGTCGTCTTTTGGCGTGGCAGTCCAAAAAGCGCTAGTGGTCATGTCGGCTTTGTGGTCGGCAAAGACAAATTTGGTAATCTAATGGTATTGGGCGGCAACCAAGGCGACGCGGTCAATATCAAGCCATTTAGCAAAAGCCGTGTTTTGGCTTATCGCTGGTGCGGTACGCAAAATTTGCCTGCAGCTGGGCGTTACAATTTGCCTGTTTTAACGAGTGATGGGCGAGTTAGCAAAAATGAGAGCTGATAAAAAAGCCCTTATCCAAAGATAGGGGCTTTTTTTAAAATCAAAACATTACCAAGTTAAGGCAGCGCCATGGTAAAAATTAATCCGCCGTTCTTCAAACATTGGTCTGCCCGCCTGATTACGTAAATCCATATCTTGCGATAATTTGACCATATCTGTAAAACACTCACCGACAAATTTTGTCATATTTGTTGCAAGCTTATCCGACGTAAATCTCAAATTGCTTAAAACATAAATTGTATTGGCATATTCTTTTAAATATTCTGCCGCATGTGCCAACGTATCAAATAAAAATTCATCATCTACTTTTTGTTTTTGGTTGGTTTTTTGAGCATTTGCCACAATCAAACCGTGAATATAAGCAATGGCTTCTTTGATTTGATAGCTTTTTAGTTTACTAACTGGTTTGATATTAAAATACTGATGTACTAAATGCCAAGCTTCATCATAATTCAAATTGCTTTTATCTACCAACATATTCACGGCTTTGACTAAAGGTTTACGTTCTTCTTTGGTGGAAAGGGTGTCATTATCCAAACAAGGTATTGCCCCAGTATTTAAGTTATCAAATGTACGAATAACCATTAGATAAAAACTTGCACTAATCCACATGGCATAGGCATAAACCAGTTCACGGCAGACGTATGTGCCTTGTTTGGTGGTTTTGGTATTACCGCCTTGGATGGTGTGATAAGCGATATTACCTTCATTTCCTATTGCAGTGATTAAATTTTTGGTTTGTTGGTTTGCCATAAAGTTACTTGGCTGATGACGTTTTTCGCCACCAGATGATTTGTGTAAATCATTAAGAGAATAAAAGCCGTTTTTATCTTGGCTAATAATTTGATTGGAAATAATTAAGTTCATATGAACTCCTATTGGTTAATTTTCTGAAAATACCCTTTAAGGGTGCTAGGGGGTTCAGAAACCGCCAATAGTCGGTTGGGATTATTCGTGTAGCAAGCTACCTTATTTCACCACCCCCCTAACATTAACCGTTCCGCAAATTTGCGTATCGTTTAATTTTTAATCGTTCCTAGAATTTCAGGAACGCTATGAAGGGAATTTATTAAATTTATGTTCTGCAAATTTGCAGAGCTTAAATTTCTACTTTAATTTATGTTCCTAAAATTCTAGGAGCTTAAATTTTAAGCATAAAAAAATCGCCTATTTTTCGGGTGCGATTTACCGCTATTGGTTTAGGTTCTGACACCTTACGCACATTATCCCCAATCCATTTTTATTTGTCAAATGTTTTTTTGAATTTTTAAATATGCAAATTTGCAACCCTTAATTTTACAAAAAATGCCAAATGGTGTTGGGGGGCTGAAAAGCCGTCAATAGTCGGCTGGGTTTATTCGTGTATTACTACCTTATTTCACCACCACCCCCAACATAATTTGGCAGTGTTGGAATTCCAACATCTTAAATTTTAAAGGGTTTGCCATTCAATTTATGTTCTGCAAATTTGCAGAGCTTAAATTTTTGGCATTAAAAAACCACGATAACGCTGTGGGGGAACGCTTACTGTTCGGTTACGACACCTTGAGACATATCATAGCCCATTGTTTGCCCCTTATCAATAAAAAATCCAAGTTATGCTATACTAGCCAAAAAGGAGCGTTATTATGCTAATCACTCACAACCGAGAAAAACTCATCAATACCATCATTTACTTTGCTAATAAGGTGGATAAATGCGGTAAAGTCAAGCTATTTAAACTCTTGTATTTTCTTGACTTTGAGCATTATAAGCTAACTGGTCGTTCTGTCACTGGGCTTGATTATTATGCTTGGAAAATGGGTCCAGTACCCGTTGCCTTGTATGATGAGATAGAAAGCCTAGAACCTGACATGGCAAAAGCCTTACGCTTTGGCGAGGTGGCAGTGTATGGTGGTCGTGGCTCTATGCTGACCATCAATCCCAAACAAGCCTTTGATGACAGTCACTTTACACGCCGTGAACTCAAGCTAATGTCGGATTTGGCAACTCAATACAAAGACACCAATGCCAACGACATGATAGAAGCGACGCATTTAGAGAACCTGCCTTGGTATAGAGTTTATGAACAAGACAATGCCAAACAGGCGATTATTCCCTACAAGCTTGCCTTACGTCAAGGTGAGCTTGATGCCATGCTTGCCCATATTGATGAACGTACGGCGATGATGGGTGCGTTGTCATGAATGTGGGCGATGTGTTTTTTGATAGCCAATTTGCCTTTCATGATGGTCAAACGGGCGAAAAGTTGTTTGTGGTATTAGGCTATGGCGATGGCGTGTATGTGGTCGCCAAAACCACGTCAAAACAACATGGACGTGGCACGGTCTTTGGTTGCCAAGATGACCGCTTTTATAACTTCTATTTACCCAAAAATTCTTGTTATTTCAAGCTATGTACTTGGATTTGCCTTGATGAACTGTATGAGTTCTCAGCCAGTGAAGTGTTGCAAAAGTATTTTTCTGGTATCATCAATCGTGTCTGCAAATTACCTGATGATATTATCTGCCAAATCCAAGACTGTGCTTGTCAAAGTTTGGATATTACCAACGCCCAAGCGGATATTGTTGGGCGTAGTAAAATTTAAATCACTTCATTATTTGATATGTGTGGCAAAGTAAATGATGGTCAATTGATTATAACCCAAGATACCCCATTGTCAAACACCCAATCCCCACTTTAGAACACAAGGAAGTTATTTCAGGCTATCCAGATAATCTGCCCACGCCTGCATCATTTCACGTCTTTTGTCCAGCCATTGCACCCGATTATACGCCCGCCCATTAGCGTCCCGCACTTGATGCCCTAATTGCATCTCAATCATGCGATAATCATAACCCAACTTTTCCTCCAAAAGCGTTCTTGCAATCGCCCGAAAACCATGTGATGTTTGTTCACTACTGGCAAAATCCATGCGCCGCAACGCTTGATTAAGCGTATTTTCGGACAAAGGGCGATGTCCAGATACAGCGCTTGGAAACACCAATTCGGCTTGCTTGTACGCTTTTAACTCATACAGTATCTGCATGGATTGCTCTGATAGTGGGGTAACCATCTGGATTTTAGTAGATTTTTGAGTTTTTGACGGCGTATAACGCCACAATTTTTCTTGAAAATCAATCTGCTCCCAAGTCAGATGTCGCACCTCGCCGGGTCTGGCAAATGTTAATAAGGCAAACATTAAGGCTTTTTTTGTCGCAAAATGCCCGTGATAGCTGTAAATTGCTTGCACTAAATCAGCCAGTCTGTTTTCATCCAGAATGGCGGGGTTGTGGCGAACCGAACCCGAGCTGAACGCTCCTTGTAAATAAATCGCTGGATTTTGGGTTGCTTTGCCTACAGCAATAGCATAACTTAACGTTTGGCGAATCATGCTACGCATTTTTTCAAGTTTGGCGTACTGCCCCGCCTGCTCAATTGGTTTTAGTACACACATTAAATCAGGTACTGTGATTTGTGATACAGGCTTATCGCCAATAATAGCAATAATCTCTCTTTGATAGCCTTGCAATTTTAATTGAGTTTTGGGCGCGTATTTTTTAATGCTTAACCACTCATTAAACAGTAATTTAAATGTATCTTGCTCAATTTCAATGTGCTGCTGTCTTTGCTCGTCATAGTGAGACTTGGGGTCAATATGATTGGCTAATAACGCATGGCACGCCTGCGTCTTATTTCTTGCCTCCGCCAAAGAGACGGCGGTATAATTGCCAAGCTTATACATTTGAGCCTTGCCAGTTAATGGGTGCTTATATTGCAGATACCAGTATTCGCCACCAGACGGCGTAACATTAAGTACCAGACCGCCGCCGTCATATAAGCGATATAACTTGTCTTTTGGTTTGGCTTTATCAATCTTGCTAGCGTTGAGCGGTAAGGTTTGGCGTGCCATAACAGTATGCTTCCTTGTGCAATAACAGTATTTGATAAATATACTGTTTAGCATACTGTTATTATGTGTAGATTGCAATATATTTTAATAGACGTTAATAGACAAAAGAAACCCCAAGAACTTGTAATTCTTGGGGTTCGTAGATATTTATAGACAACTATAAACATTTAAATGGTACCAGTGGTCGGACTCGAACCGACACGCTTTTAAAGGCAACGGATTTTGAATCCGTCGTGTCTACCAATTTCACCACACTGGCAATAAATATTCATCCATCAGATATGCGTGTATTATAGATGATATTTTTAAACTGTCAAGTATTTTTTTTAATTTTTTTTAATTTCCAAATTGAATGCTTTGTAAATGGCTTCATCTAATCTATTAACAGTAATAATATGAATATCCAAAAATTGTGGATTGTCTGCTTTTGGTGCGTTGGCAGTTGGGATAATGGCGTGAGTAAAACCATGTTTCATTGCTTCTTTTAGACGCTCTTGACCACTTGGAACGGGACGAATTTCTCCTGATAAACCAACCTCTCCAAATACTGCTAAAGATGAAGGTAGGGCTTTTTCTTTAATGCTGGACGCACACGCCAATAAAACCGCTAAATCAGAACCAGTTTCCATCACTTTAACACCTCCAACCACATTGACATATACATCTTGACCACTGGTATGGATGCCCCCATGTCGATGCATTACGGCAAGCAGCATAGCTAGACGCTGATAATCAAGACCAAGAGCCATGCGTCTTGGCTGACCATGTGTGTCATCAACCAAAGCTTGTACTTCTACCAAAAGCGGTCTTGTACCTTCACGGCTAACCATAACAACAGAGCCTGCGATGGGTTTTTCGTAACGACTTAAAAAAATAGCTGAAGGGTTGGCAACTTCTTTTAAACCAGTATCCGTCATTGCAAAAATGCCCAATTCATTTACAGCGCCAAATCGGTTTTTGACTGCGCGAATAAGGCGAAAACGACTGTCAGCCTCTCCTTCAAAATACAATACAGTATCTACCATATGTTCAAGTACGCGAGGACCTGCCAAAGAACCTTCTTTGGTTACATGACCAACCAAGAATAATGCTGTACCTGTTTGCTTGGCGTAACGTGTGAGAATAGCAGCACTTTCGCGAATTTGGGCGACACCACCCGGGGCGGATTGGATAGCATCAGTAAATAAGGTTTGAATTGAATCAATAACAGCAACTGCAGGCTGCTGAGATGACAGTGCTAGGCAGATTTCATCAACATTAGTTTCTGCCATAACTTTTAAACGATCAGTCGGCAGTCCTAAACGCACCGCACGCATGGCAACTTGAGATAGACTTTCTTCGCCAGTAATGTATAAGGCGCTACCACCTAATGTTTCGCTGGCTGCCATGTTGATTGCTGTTTGTAGTAAAATAGTGGACTTACCAATACCAGGATCGCCACCAATCAAAATAACCGAACCTGCAACCACGCCACCACCAAGTACTCGGTCAAACTCTCCAATGGCGGTACTCATTCGAGTTTCCAAAATAACACCAACTTCATTAAGTGTCATAACTTTTGAGTTTGCGCCGGCGTAGTTACTACGTTTGGTTGAAGAACTTATAGGTTTAGCTGTGTTTTTGTGATGAGGTAGGGTGGTACTAATGTTTTCAACTAAAGTGTTCCACTGCCCGCAGTCGCTACATTGCCCTGACCATTTACCAAAATTTGCTCCACAATTTTGACACACATAGGCAGTTTTTGCTTTAGCCATGATACGTTTACCCAAAAATTTAAAAGAAATTGACTGATTTTATCATGATAAAGGGCTAACGTAAATCAATGAAAAATCTAGAAATAGCTTACACTTAAAAGTTTTAAAAATATCATCATTTATTTTTGTGATGGTTCTTATCATTTGTAATAAAGTGTGTTTTAATAAGCACTTTCGAAGTAAAGCAACTTATTTATCAGTTTTTCTGATTTATTTAGCAGCATTACTTATTTAATATTAAATGAAAATATAAAATTTAGCTTGCAAATACAGCAATATTGGTGCCAATGTTTTATAAATTTAGTGGATAAAGTTTTGCTTTATCTTATGTTGATGGTTGGTTGAATTATTGCCAATCAATTTGTTTTGTGAAAATTTCTTAAAAATGAGCAAATGGCAAAAAACAAAGTTAGCTATAAAGCCTTTTTTAAGCAATTTAAGTAAAATTTAGTAAAATTTAGGAATAGTTGTCATGACTACAGTGAACTCAGTACCAGCATTTGTTCATCATCAAGGTTTGATTGATTGGGTTTCTCGTGTTGCAGAATTAACCAATCCTGCTAAGATTGAATGGTGTGATGGTTCAGAAGAAGAGTACAATCGCCTGATTAATCTGATGATTGATAATGGCACAATGATAAAACTTAATGAGGAAAAACACCCAAAATCATACTTGGCATTTTCCGACCCTTCTGATGTGGCACGAGTAGAAGACCGTACGTTTATTTGTTCTGAACAAGAGATTGATGCAGGGGCGACCAATAACTGGAAAGCGCCAGATGAAATGCGTGCGATTTTAAATGAAAAATTCAAAAATTGCATGGTAGGACGCACAATGTACGTTGTGCCATTTAGTATGGGGCCTTTGGGTAGTCATATTGCTCATGTAGGTGTAGAATTAACCGATTCACCCTATGTTGTGGTTAGCATGCGCAAAATGGCACGTATGGGTAAAGCGGTTTATGATGTGATTGGCACTGATGGTGATTTTGTACCTTGTGTGCATTCGGTAGGCAAGCCATTGCAAGATGGCGAAAAAGATGTTGCTTGGCCTTGTAATGATGACAAATACATTGTACATTTTCCTGAAACCCGCGAAATCTGGTCATATGGCTCAGGATATGGTGGCAATGCCTTGCTTGGTAAAAAATGTCTTGCCTTACGCATTGCATCTGTGATGGGTCGTGAACAAGGTTGGCTAGCTGAACATATGTTGATTCTTGGTGTAACCAATCCAGAAGGCAAAAAACATTATGTTGCTGCAGCTTTCCCATCAGCTTGTGGTAAAACCAATTTTGCTATGTTGATTCCACCAGCAGGTTATGAAGGTTGGAAAGTGGAAACTGTGGGTGATGATATTGCTTGGATTAAACCATCAAAAGATGGTAAGTTATACGCTATTAATCCAGAGGCAGGATTTTTTGGTGTTGCGCCTGGCACCAATACCAAAACCAATTCTAACTGTATGAGTACATTAAAATCAGATGTAATTTATACCAACGTTGCCGTTACTGAAGATGGTGAAATTTGGTGGGAAGGTAAAACCAAAGAAGTTCCCGAAAACCTAATCAACTGGAAGCGTCAAAAACACGATGGTAGCGAAAAAGCCTCTCATCCAAACGCTCGTTTTACTGTATCAGCTGCTCAATGTCCATCTATTGACCCTGATTGGGAAAACCCTGAAGGTGTGCCAATTTCAGCATTTATCTTTGGCGGTCGCCGAGCTGATACTGTTCCTTTGATTAGTGAAGCTTTTGATTGGGTTGATGGTGTGTATAAAGCCGCAACTATGGGTTCAGAAACTACAGCCGCTGCTGTTGGTGCTCAAGGTGTAGTACGCCGTGATCCGTTTGCGATGTTGCCATTTGCAGGTTACAACATGGCAGATTATTTCCAGCATTGGCTTGACATGGGTAAAACAGTGGGCGAAATTGCTAAAGCCCATGGTAATCAACTGCCAAAAATCTTTAATGTAAACTGGTTCCGCCGCGACAAAGATGGTAATTTTGTATGGCCTGGATTTGGTCAAAATATGCGCGTACTTGAGTGGATTATTGCGCGTTGCGAAGGTGCTGCCAACGCAGTTAAAACTCCAATTGGTCTTGTACCAACTTATAGTGATTTAAATTGGACAGCCTCTGATTTTAGCCAAGCGGATTTTGATTTAGTAACCAGTCAAGATAAGGATTTATGGGTAAAAGAACTTGAAGAACATGTTCAATTATTTGAAAAATTAGGTGAACGTATGCCAAAAGCCTTAATTGAGCATCAAAAACAATTATTGCAAGCAGTACAATCTGCTTAATGACAAAGCACCCTTTATGGGTGCTTTTTTTAATTATGTTATAATTTATAGTGATATAAAAAATAGTTAGGCTGATTGAGTATCCTGTGTGGTTTTCATTGCTTCAAGATAAGTGCGAATATTGGTCACATAATGCATGCACTGAATAAAGCGACTGTTTTGTTCAGCATTGGCTGCTAAGTATGTATAAACTTCAGTCCAACTATTGCCATCTTTGCCATGATCGTTGAGTGTTTTTTGAATGCGTTTGACAGCATTTGGACCCATATTGTAAGCAGCTAGTACAAACCACAAGCGTTCACCTTCAGCAATATTGGCAAATTGCTCATCAAGATTTTCTAGGTATTTGGCGCTACCTTGAATGCTTTGTAAAGCGTCGGTGCGGTCTTTTACTCCCATTTCCTCAGCAGTGTCTTGGGTAAGCATCATTAGACCCTGAACACCCGTTGGCGATATCGCTTCAGGATTTAGATGGGATTCTTGGTAGCCAATTGCCGCTAAAACTTGCCAGTCATGATTATGTTTTTGAGCGCCAGTTTTAAAAGCTGATTCATATTTGGGTAATTTTTGGTCAAGTGCTTTATTAAAGTGATTTCTACTGTAGTCATTTTGCAGCAGTGTCCTATCGTAAAAGCTAGCAATAGTTTGCGTTTGTTTTTGCTGCTCTTGGCTGCATAAAAAACTGGCAGAATGGTCAATCATTGTTTGGTTTGTGCTAGAAAAGGTAAAATGCAAATTTCCATCAAGACCATGTTCAGCCAATTTGTTTTTTGTTGCTGGATTGCAAGCAATGGCATTAGTTGTTAATTCATCATCAACGACGTGTTCTAATCCAAGCGCCATATCTGCTTGCCCTATTTTTAGGGCTTGAGTAAGGCTTTGTTGGTCTTGATAAGTTTCTAAACGCATGTTAACACCCAAATAATTGGCATAACGTTTAGCAATATCATAACCAAAACCGTGTAACATATCACCTTCTTGGAACACGCTTGGGTTGTCTTTTAAAGTGGCAACAACAATTTCTTTACTAGATATGGATGACGGATTGTTATTGGTTGATGAATTAGATACGTTCATTGCAAGTAAAGCTTTGGCGGGAAAAGCCAGTAAAGATAATGCGCCAAGTTGCAAAATATTTTTGGTAAATTTTTGCTTTTTTAATTTACGTTTATATTCTTCAGCAATTTGAACATTAATAACACAATCTTTTTGAGCTTGCGCTTTTACCCGACAAAAAACTATTGACGGATTGATGGATTGAGGATTAAAAGTCAAGTTGGTTAAATTTTGCTGAACATTTTGTTGAATTGCGCGAATGTTTTGCATGAAAAGGCTCCTATGCTAATCATTAACCAGTTAAGTTCTGGCGTCAAAAGTTTTAGATAAAGACCATGTTATTATTGGATATTCGGACGCTGATTTATTCGTTAAAATAGATGTCATCCGACAATAAAAACGTGTTCGCTAAATCACGGCGAGAATGTATGTACATCCATAAAATTACTATTAATATGTTTTTGCATATTAATATTCATTTAAAGACTAGCCATGCCCTTGACAATGATTGGGTGAATTTGGCAGTTTCTTCGCAAAAATGATTAAAAATTAAACTAAAAGTAGTTTTCCTCTAATCCGCCTAATATGCGTAATTTGCCTCTATTCTGCAATGATAACTTTGTACACTTAAAAATAAACGGTATATTTTTGGCGATAAACGGTAAAAAATAGCAATTTTTCACATTTGGTAAAATTGCATTACCAAACTAAAAATTAGTTTCATAAATTTTTTTTAAAATCAAGTATTAAATATAGACGATGCAGTCATTTTATATTTTTATATAAAAATCAATGAGTTGAATTGAAAATTTGGAAAAATCTAACTAATTAGCGAGGGTTTCTGTGATTTTGTTAAATCAAAACTTCCCTGTTCTGATTTTGAGGTAAAATTTAAGTTTTATACAGGATTGTAAATGTCAATAAATTCGTTTTTGATACCTAATTTCTGATCAATCATGAGCCCCAATTCGCGAATGCCGCCTCGTTCTGTGGCGTGATGACCGCAAGCAAAATAATCAATTCCCATTTCCTGAGCAAAATGTGTGGTACGTTCGGATACTTCGCCTGAAATATAAGCATCACAGCCCATCAAATACGCTTGTTCAATATAGTCTTGAGCGCCACCTGTGCAAATACCAATCTTGCAAATAGTGCGATTGGGGTTTTGTGATAGATGTAGTGGTATGCGCCCTAGAACCTGAGTAATTTTTTGAGCAAAATCTTTAGCCGTGATGGGTTGATGATGGGCGATATTGCCAATGGGAAATTTCTCGTGCGCAAATAAACCGCCATCTATGACTAAATCCAATTCTTTAGCAAGTACAGCATTATTACCAATTTGGGGATGGGCGTCCAAAGGTAAATGATAGGCAATTAATGAAATGTTATTTTGCAGTAAACTACGAATTCGTTTACCTTTTATACCTGTTAAAGTAGCTGCCTCTCCTTTCCAAAAATAACCGTGATGAACTAAAATCGCTTGAGCTTTTTTTGCAATGGCTTGATCAATCAATGCCTGATTTGCTGTAACGCCTGTAATGATTTTACTGATTGGCGTATCAGCATCCACTTGCAATCCGTTTGGACAATAATCATGAAATTCTTGAGGTTGTAATATGTTGTCGCAAAAACTAATGAGTTCATTAACTGATATGGTATGCATACATTCTCCGTAAAAAAATAGGTGGAAAATAACCCACCTATTTGATTATTTAGTTGTAAATTGTACAATTTTAAACAGTCAATAGGTGGCTGATTCCGCGTTCGCCAGCAATAATGGCTTGTTTGCTGATTGGGTGATTATTAGTAAAATTTTCCAATTGTATATCAGCGGCAACCAAAATATCCGCCCAAGATTCAGCAATTTTGATGATTTGAGGTTTTTCCAAATCATTCAATTTTTCCAATAAATCAAATTCTAATTTATCCGCCAGCCGTTTTAGTTGCTTGGAAATAATAGGTAAGCGTAAGAATGCCATTGCTCCTGAAATTTGCCTTATCATCTCAGGTGTATCTTTTAAAAGATTGCTATTGGGTTCACTGCTGGCAAGGTAGTTGTTCAATTCAGTAGCAATACTACTTAAATTAATTTTAGCTTCTCGAACCAGTGCTTCATAGGCAGCATCAAGTTGGTGTAGGGAAATACGATGATTATGAATTGGTAAACGCAAAGCACCTGGTGTGTGTGATTTTGCCATGTAAATTGCGGCATTTTCAGCAATCATTAATTTATCTAGGGAGGCATCCAGTTCCTCTAGATTGGGACTTTGCCAGTTATTGACCTGCTTTGCAGTATCAATTAACGCATTACTAGCTTCAGGCATTTTGAGTAAACTCAACGCCTTAGAAAGTTTAACTATATTTTGAGCAATGTTAGGAGTACTTAAGTCATCAGCCATATCCCGGCCTTCAGCACGAACATAACTGTCAATTTGCTGTTTAATTGATTCTAAATCTTCCTGAATTAATGAATTGAGCGTGGTGGTAATTTGGTGGTCAGGACCAAACAAAAAACCGTGCATCTGAGCAAAACGTGCCTGGTCTAATTGGTTGATTGTATATTTTTCACGACTTAAGACATCAAAATCACTATCTTTGTGGCGAGCAAAACTCACCATTTTGGCAAAACGTCGGTCTTCAGTGGGCAGATAACTGCATAATTGTTGTTCAATATAAATTAAGATACGTTGTTTGACGTGATTTAAGGGCATCTCTTGAGTGATGTTTTTGGTAAAAACCGCTGCTGCCTGCCAAAAAAGCACATCAGTTTTTTTGGCAATTGTTTGACAAACATCAGCCATGCCTTGTATTTTTTCACGAGCTTTGTCATTTAACGCAGTATTTTGATGAGCAAGCAATGTACATAAGCCTAAACGATAAGTATCTATGAGCGTTTTTTTATCCAAATCTAAGCTGTCTAAAGAAATAAAATTATCTTGGGGCTGATGGATGACAACACAGCGAGAATTTTGCTGCAAACTTTGTAAATCAATTGTGGGTTGCCCCAAATGTTCTCTAAGTTTATTAATAATTGGCAATAACAATGCAGGTTCTAGTGTTTCTTTTAATAAAACAAACTCCACATAACGGTCAAGCAGCATAATCGCTTCTGAGACATCAATCATTAATGCTTCGTCAACTTCTTCACCATTGACACTGCTTTGATTGAGTTTTGTATAAGTTTTGGCAAGATAATTGGCTAAAAGAGCAGCCCCATCAAAATAGATTAAATCAAACACTTTGGCAAGTTGCAAAAAAGCTTGAGCAGAATCCATAAGTAGATGTGCTTGATTATTATCATCATAAAAATCACGCAAATGAATTTCGGCGTCTTTTAAAATTGCGTCAATTTCATTTTGCAAAACATGTAACGCAGGTAAATCAAAATTGGTAGAACTGGTTATTTGTGTCATCATCGTCTCTTTTGTCAATTATTTTTTCTAAGTGGCATCAGCTTTGTTTGATTAAACTGGATTATTTTTGTGGATAAACCACCAAAACAATCAACAACATTTATAAGTATTAATCAATGTCCACATTGTCTATTTTATTTTTTACATTTGTAGTAATTAGGTAACTGCGTTATTGTAACACCAAATTTCTGCCAATGTATTATTTTTATCCTATCAAAGTAACCGCCCATGAATGTCGCTCTTTAACCGTCTATGTTTGTTGAAATACAGCTTTTCGCCAATCATCATCTGCCTGAAAATCGCTGATGGATTTATTAAGATAAGTGGCTAAAGAACTCAAATCAAAGATGCCATCACCTTGTTGAATGTCAGTAATTTCGTTATCATCATCCACTGCCAGTGCAATTTGCCCTGACGTCATTTTCAAATAGACTTCAGCTAAAATTTCAGAGTCTAGCAAAGCCCCGTGGAAAGTACGGTCGCGTTTACCAACATCCAATCGACGCACTAAAGCATCCAAACTATTTTTTTGTGCGCCATATAGTGACCTAGCAATTTCTAAAGTATCAATTGAGCTGACCGTGTGTTCAAAATCAGCAAAGCCTGCTTTTTCAAACTCCATTTGCAAAAAACGCATATCAAATTTTGCATTATGAGCGATGAGTTCTGCACCTTGAACGTACTCATAAAGCCATGCGGCAATATCAGAAAATCTGGGCTTATCCTGTAAAAATTCATTACTAATACCATGAACTTTCATGACTTCTTCGCTCATTTGCATATCAGGGTTGAGATAAATATGCACTTGCTGACCAGTAAACTTGCGTCCTATCATTTCAATCATGCCAATTTCTACAATGCGGTCGCCTTTTTTATCCTCAAAACCTGTGGTTTCAGTATCCATAATTAACTGACGTTCAGGCTTTCCGCGATTGGTTGGGTTGGGTATTACCGTCCAAAAACTATCGTTGGCTTGACTGGTGTCACCATTATAATCTGGGTTTTGATGGTCGTAACGTCGATGGGTTTTTGCTGCTGCTTGCTTTTCAGTGTTATCTGTAGCAATGGGAGTGTCAGTCATGGGCAGATGAGTTGGAAGTTTTAATGAGGTGGGGTGGGTGTATTTTTCGCCAGCTGGTTGGGTAACGCCTAAATTTGCTAATGCATCGGCTTGCTCATTGCCATGATGACCTGCATGACCTTTTATCCATTGCCAATTGATTGTGCGGTTTTGACTAAGAGAATCAAGTTTTTGCCATAAATCGACATTTTTGACTTGCTTCCAGCGCCTTTGCTTCCAGCTACCAATCCATTCAGTAATGCCTTTTTGTACATAACTAGAATCGGTGTATAAAGTCAGCGGCACGTCGTTTGGGGTTTTTTCTAAAGCGGTAATGGCACCTAAAAGTTCCATGCGATTATTGGTGGTATTATCTTCTCCACCCCAAACACTTAAGGTTGTGCCGTCAGAAAATTCAATATATGCCCCAAAACCACCCCGACCACCGTCATCTTTACCATTGCCTTTACAGGCGCCATCAGTGTAGGCAATTATCATAAGCTGATACCATATAAGTGTTTACATAAAAAAACCAATGCCATATCATACCCAATATCACCAAGCCCACAAATGACTCCAAGGGCTTTATCCGAAAAATAGGAATGATGACGAAAAGGTTCACGAGCATGAATGTTGGATAGGTGGACTTCCACAAAAGGTTTGTTAGCCGCCATGAGTGCATCGCGAATCGCAACGGATGTATGAGTAAAGGCACCTGGATTGATGATGACGCCATCAAAACCACCATCATCTGCCAAAAGTCCCAATTCAGCAATTTTATCTACCAATACACCCTCATGATTTGATTGTAGGCACTGTAAACTAATTTGGTGGGAAATTAATGTATCAGCCAAGCGTTTTTGGATGTCAAATAACGTAGTCTTGCCATATATGTCAGGTTCACGTTTGCCTAATAAATGCAGATTAGGACCATTAATCAATAAGATTTTTTTAGTTGGTGTCATAAGTTGTTATGTAAAATTACTATCAATGGGCGCTAGTGTGTATAAATCTAATCAAAATATTTGCTTATTGTAACAAATTTTTGGATATTTTTTAAGAGTGTTTAAATAATTTACTATTTTATCGTTAAGATAAAAATATGGTACAATAGTTTCCTTTTATATCTTATGTTTGATTAGGATTTTTTGTGAAAATATTACGCTACCTATCCGTTTTTGTGCTTCTTGCTGGCACAAGTCAACATGCATTGCATGCCCAAACCGTTCAAAATATTGAGCAGCAAGCCATTGATGAGGTGAATGCTGGTATTTGCATGATGGCAAGTCATGGCGTATTTATTGCTGCTAAAGAACGTCAAGCAGGTACAAGTAAAGAAAAAACTCAAAAAATTTTAGCCACTGAATTTAAAAAAGTACAAAAAAACTTTGGTAAAAACCATCATCAAACAGTTGAGTTTGTTGATTCAGCTTGGAAAAAAGGCTTGGATATTGTTTACAAAAATCCGGTTTATGATGATGAGGCTACCAAAAAAACGTTTGTTTCGCAAGCAACTGAAGCCTCTTTTCTTTCGTGTTTAGATAATTTGGAAAACTGATTTTGTATTTTAAGCAATTTGCCAAATTAAGGATAAAAAATTGACCCACTGTAAAGAATCTCAAGCACCTTTTGAGCAGTTTTCTGATTTTCAATTAAGCGACTGTACCCAAAAAGCATTGACAGCGTTAAAATTTGACATGCTTACTCCCATTCAGGCTAAAATCTTACCTCATACTTTAGCTGGTCAAGATGCCATTGGTCAGGCGCAAACAGGAACGGGTAAAACAGCAACTTTCTTAATTACCGTTATTGAGTCGCTGTTAAATAATCCATTTAAAAAAGATGAGATTCATTATTTGGGAGAACCCAGAGCCTTAATTTTAGCGCCAACTCGTGAACTTGCTCAACAAATTTATGCTGATTGTCGAGAATTAATTAAATTTAGTTCATTGTCATCACTTTGCATGACTGGCGGTGTTGATTTTGAAAAACAAGAAAGCACTATCAATAGACGCTCTTTAGATATTTTAATTGGTACACCGGGACGAATTTTAGATTGGGTCAAGCGTGGAAAATTGTTTTTAGACCGTGTGGAAGTGTTGGTGCTTGATGAAGCTGACCGAATGCTCGATATGGGTTTTATTCCCGATGTTAAACAAATCATTGCCAAAACGCCTCCAAATACCCACCGTCAAAGTTTGTTGTTTTCGGCAACATTTAACGCGGATGTGATGAATTTAGCATACCGCTGGCTATTTAATCCTGCGTTTGTTGAAATTGCTCCACAAAATAAAACCAATAAAGACATTCAACAAGAATTTTATTTATTGAGTGAAAAGGAAAAAACAACAGCGTTAAAACACTTTTTGCAGCAAAACAATGTAACTAAAGCAATTATTTTTGCCAATAGAAAGGACCAAGTAAAGCGTCTTTATGATAATTTAAGACGTTCTTTTGAAGTAACGATGTTATCAGGTGATGTTGCTCAGCAAAAGCGTGAGCGTTATTTGCAACGGTTTAAACAGGGCGATGTCAAGATTTTGGTTGCAACTGACGTGGCGGGGCGCGGGATTCATGTGGATGATGTTTCTCATGTATTTAACTATACCTTACCTGATATGCCAGATGATTACGTTCACCGAATTGGACGCACAGGGCGCGCAGGACAAACAGGCGTGGCAATTAGTTTTGTCAGTGAGAGTGATGCGTTTAATTTGCCAGTTTTAGAAAAACATTTGGGTTTAAAATTTAAATTAATTCAATTTGATCTACAGACAATGGATAAAACAGACGGTTAGAATATAAGTGGCTATCAATCATCAAGTGGATATATTTTATGGCTAATGCGCATTTATTAACTTTAGACTCTAAAAAAATACCTTTATCTTTATATATTCATATTCCTTGGTGTGTTAAAAAATGTCCTTATTGTGATTTTAATTCGCATACCATCAATAAAGATGAGACTTTAGCTCAAACATTATTTACAGATTATGTTGATGCACTATTAGCAGATGCTAAATCCCAACTTGCATTTGTTCAAAATCGTAAAATTCACTCAATTTTTATTGGTGGCGGAACCCCATCATTATTACCGATTCATGAATACCAAAGATTGTTTTTAGGATTAAAGCAGCTATTTGATTTTGAAGATGATATTGAGATTACCTTAGAAGTTAACCCAGCAACGATAGAACACGCGCCATTTTCTGATTATTTACAACTTGGCATCAATCGTTTATCAATTGGTGTGCAAAGTTTTGACGATAAAACTTTGTCAATACTTGGTCGTATTCATAATAAAGATGACGCTATCCGTGCTATTCAAAGCGCTAAACAAGCAGGGTTTAAGCGTTTAAATGTTGATTTGATGCATGGATTGCCAAACCAAACTTCTCAGCTGGCTATTGATGACATAAAAACTGCAATATCAGCAGGGGCAACGCACATCTCTTGGTATCAATTGACTATTGAACCAAATACTGCCTTTTATCGTGTTCCACCATCTTTACCCGATGATGAAATGATGGGATTGATAGAAGATTTGGGTCGAGCCTGTCTGTTGCAGGCAGGTTTTGCAAACTATGAGGTATCAGCTTGGATGGGCGAGGATGACAATCCGTGTCGGCATAATTTAAATTATTGGCAATTTGGTGATTATTTGGCGATTGGTGCGGGCGCTCATGGCAAAATAACCCTTTATCAGCATCCTGATTTTCAAGACGGTGTGTACCGTTTTTATAAATCACGCCTGCCCAAAGATTATCTTAACTATGACAGCGCTCCAAAAATGGTTAACTTTGAGCGCGTGCCTGAAGAGCAGTTGCCATTTGAGTTTATGATGAATGCACTGCGACTGCGCGATGGAGTGGATGTGCAAACATTTGAAGAAAGAACAGGGCTTTTGGTAAGCACCATCGATAGCGAACTTTTGCCACTGCAACATCAAGGGTTTATGGTGTTTAATCCCAACGTTTTAGCGCCTACAAAATTGGGTTTTCGTTATATTAATCATGTAATATCAGCTTTTTTGCCCTAGACCAATAAAAAAAGCATCATCAATTGGTGATGCTTTTTTTATTTACAAAGGCTTGTCTAGAAAATGATAATTTGGCAAATTAGCCAACAAAAGCCCGTTCAACAACATAATCAGCAGGTTCACCCATACGTGGTGAAATGGTTAAACCAAACTCATCTAAAATTGCACACGTATCGGCGTTCATCGCCATACTGCCACAAATCATCACGCGGTCATCATCTTTATTGATAGGTGGCATGCCAATATCTTGAAATAATTTTCCAGATTTTAATAAATCAGTAACCCGTCCTTGATTTTTAAATTCATTTCGGGTAACGGTTGGGTAATAAATAAATTTTTCGCGTACCCATTCACCAAAAATCTCATCGTTAGGCAGGTCTTCTTCAAACATTTTTCGATAGGCTAAATCTTCAACATGGCGCACACCATGCACTAAAATAACTTTATCAAAACGTTCGTACACTTCAGGGTCGCGAGTTAAAGATAAAAATGGCGCAAGTCCTGTTCCTGTTGCTAACATATATAGATTTTTTCCAGGCAACAAATCATCAAGCACCAACGTTCCTGTTGGTTTTTTACTGACTAGAAGTTCATCACCTACTTGAATGTGTTGAAGACGACTGGTCAAAGGACCATCTTGTACTTTAATCGAATAAAATTCTAGTTCTTCAGCGTAATTGGGGCTGGCAATGGAATAAGCACGTACCAAAGGTTTACCATCAACCATCAAACCTATCATAGCAAACTCACCATTGCGAAAACGCAAAGCATCATTGCGAGTGGTTTTGATGGTAAATAGACGATCTGTCCAATGGTGTACATACGTTACGGTTTCGGAGATAAATTTTGACATAAGATACCTAGTTTTGGATAAATCTTGAGTATAATAGCACTTTTGGAAGCAAAATTTTATAAAATTTTGATGAGGTCACAGTTGATTTTAACACATTTTGCCTATGGTGCAAATAAACCTATGTTTTAGATGATTTTAATTTTACCAAACAATGTGATAAACTGAACCTTTATATTAATTCTTAACATTATGCGTATTCGTAAACTTTTTAAATTTGAAAATGCCCACATTGTTCGTAACTGCACATCAGACCGTTGCAGTCGTTCAATTCACGGTCACAGTTACCAAGTTGAGTTGATTTTGCAGGCAGATGCTTTGGATGATGGGCAGATGGTTTATGATTTTGGTTTATTAAAAAGCCATATCAAAGATTTTATTGACAGTTTTGACCATGCCATCACCTTTTGGGATAAGGATAATTCTGATTATATTAATTTGTGCAAACAATTTTCAGCGCGTTGGATAAGTTTGCCAGTCTCTCCGTCAGCTGAACAATTTTCTCGAGTTATTTTTTATTGGGCGGATAAAATTCTTAAAAACACCCAAACTCAAAATGGTGAACAAGATATTTTTGTGTATTCAGTGATTGTTCATGAAACGGCAACAGGTTATGCGCAATGTTTTTATGATGATGTCATCAATCCAAAAATGGGTGAGTTGTCTTTAAATAATTGTGTGTTCAGTGAGCAAATAATGACAGAATGGGGCGATTCACACATGATAGAAAAATTAAAAAAAGGTGAAAAATTTATTAACCCTATTCCCAATTGTCAGATTGTTTAAAGTTCTTATAAACAGCGATAAGCATTGCATTATTAACATCACAGCATTATGAATATAATACTAAAAAATGAGCAAGACACCGCCAATTTTGCCAAACAATTAGCTAATTTAAATTTAACTGGTAGCATTTGGTTGGTGGGCGATTTAGGGGCAGGCAAAACTACATTGACGCGATATTTTTTGCAAAGTTTGGGGCATGAAGGTGCGGTAAAAAGCCCAACTTACACATTGGTTGAGCCTTATTTGATTGCTCAAAAACCTGTGTATCATGCGGATTTGTATCGTTTAGAAGACCCAGAAGAACTTGATTTTATTGGTTTTTTTGATTATCTAAACGAACCTAATTCCTTAATGATTATCGAATGGGCAAGTCGAGCTAAAAATCGTTTACCAAAACCTAACTTGATAATTACCATCAGTTGCTTACCAGATGATACGCGTACATTACAGTTGGATAATTTGAGTGAATCTGGTTTGGATTTAAATGTATGAGGTTTTATCAATATTTACCTGACAATACGGTGCTGTGTCTTTTGTCGCCAACAGCCAGTGGTAAAACTGATTTGGCGTGTCAGCTTTATCAAACAGGACGTTTTGAACTGATTTCTGTCGATAGCGCTTTGATATATCAAGATATGAATATTGGTACAGCCAAGCCAAGCCATTATGAATTAGAATGTTACCCACATCATTTAGTAAATATCATCAATCCAACACAAAATTATAGTGTGGCAAATTTTGTTCAAGATGTCAAAATACTGATTGATAAAATACATCAAAATGGAAAAATTCCTCTATTGGTGGGCGGAACCATGTTGTATTTTATGGCATTATTTGATGGGTTGTCTGCTGTTCCTGATAGCTGCCCTAACATTCGTAAACAGGTTTTTGAGTGGCAAGAAGCAAAGGGTATTGCTGATTTGTATACTTATTTACAAAAATACGACCCAGATATTTGTCAAAAACTAAAAATAACGGATACTCAAAGAATTACTCGGGCCGTTGAGGTGCTGATTCAGACTGGTAAGAATATGAGTTTTTGGCAAAAAACACCAAAACAGGCACTGTCTACCAACAAAACGCAATTTTGGTTAGGATTGTCAGTTGAACCTGATAGGGCTTGGTTGCATGAGCGTATTGCAATGAGATTGGATTTGATGTGGCAGGCGGGATTGGTTGATGAAGTTGTAAATTTGCTGATTAAATATCCAGATTTAACGCCACAAATGCCATCGATGCGGTGCGTGGGTTATCGTCAGGTTTTGGAATTTTTGGCGTTATCCAATCATTTTGTGATGCAACAAACCGATGTTTGGTTAGATTTTAGTGATAATATTAAAAAAAATTATCATAACTTAACCAATAATGCCAAAAAACCGATAAAACACCAACAAAAAACCGATGATTTGGCTTGCCAAGAGATGAAAAATAAGGCATTATATGCTACAAGGCAGCTGGCCAAACGCCAAGCAACTTGGCAAAGACAACTTTTTAAGCTTAACACAGTTGCCCATATACCAACAATAACAAATACCCATCAGGAATTATTTTTACAAAAGTCGCCTGTGATGGTGAGATTTAATAACATAAAAGAAGTAGAGAACTACCTATTATCCCCTTGTCGCTAAAAGTCACCAAGTTTGTATTGTTTGGGTTGTTCTAATTTATTTTTATAATCAACTGGGAGAATACTGATGTCAAAAGGGCAAAGTTTACAAGACCCATTTTTAAACGCTTTGCGTAAGGATCGCATTCCTGTGTCTATTTTTTTAGTTAATGGCATTAAATTACAGGGTCAAATTGAATCATTTGACCAATATGTTGTTTTGCTAAAAAATACTGTTAGCCAAATGGTTTATAAGCACGCAATTTCAACCGTTGTGCCAACTAGAAATCCACGCACAGACGGAACTACGCCAAGTACACCATACCCAGCAGGTCAAGGTGTGATGACCAGTTCAAGCTATCAAGCCAGCAGCCCAAGTTATCCTAGCGGTCTAGGTACTCAAGGCAGTTTTGATCGTAGTGGCTTTAATGGCACTCGTCAAATTGGTGGGTTTACTCGCACGCCCAATACTGGTTTTGAAAGACAGGGTGGCTTTGACCGCAGTTATACCCAAGGTGGCATCAATTCAGGTTTTGACCATCGTTCTGGCGGTTTTGACCGTGCAAGCTATGAAGAGCGTGGTTTTGATGGTAAAAATTTTGAAAAATTTGAAAATCGCAGTTTTGATTCCAAAGGCTTTGACCATAGCGCCTTTGATGTTAAAGATTTTGACAACAAATTTGGTGGCGATGACAAAGATTCTAACTAATTTAATCACCCATTTTATACGCCCATCAAGTTTTTGATGGGTTTTTTGTTTTGTTGGTTAGTAAAGATTTGTTGGTACAAATGACAACAAATTATAGGAAATATGATATTATAGAACAAACTTTTTTTGATAAATAACTAAAAATGAATAATAAACCCATTGACTTTATTGAAATTGCCAAAACTGCTATTACTACAGAACAAGAGGCTTTAGAACTTTTAAAGGCAGAATTAAATGAAGATTTTGCTAAAGCTTGCCAAATTATTTTAGCGTGTCAAAGACGTGTTGTGGTAACTGGGATGGGAAAATCAGGGCATATTGGTCGTAAAATTGCAGCAACATTTGCATCTACAGGTACGCCTGCTTTTTTTATGCATCCAGGTGAGGCAGGGCATGGCGATTTAGGGATGCTGGTAGCGGGCGATGTTTTAATTGCTATTTCAAATTCTGGCGAATCTGATGAAATTCGCACACTAATTCCTGTTGTCAAGCAGCTTAATATTCCCTTGATTAGTATTAGCCGTGATAAACGTGGGTTTTTACCAAAATCTGCGGATATCGCTTTGACGCTTGGAAAATCCGAAGAAGCCTGTCCACTTGGACTAGCGCCAACTTCGAGCACAACAGCAACGTTGGCTTTGGGCGATGCTTTAGCGGTGGCACTGTTACATGCTCGTAATTTTACTAGTGCTGATTTTGCCTTGTCACATCCAGCAGGCGCTTTGGGGCGACGACTTTTAACTCGTGTGCAAGACATCATGCACACACAAGATTTACCTGTAGTCAATGAACATTGCAGTTTGCATGACGCGTTATTCACCATGACCAGTGGTCGTTTAGGGTTGGCGGTTGTGGTGGATGACAAGCAAACTGTCGTAGGCATTTTTACAGATGGCGACTTACGACGAAAACTCGCTCAAAAAGTAGAGTTATCAGCAAATATTGGCGATTTAATGACCAAAAATCCAAAATTTACCACCGCCCAAACTCGGGCTTCTGATGCTTTGACTTTAATGAATCAAAAAAGTATTGGACAGCTTTTAGTGCTTGAAAATGGTCAGTTACAAGGGGTTATTGGGATTCATGATATCATTCAAGCAGGGGTTAGTTAAAAAGGTTTTAAATAATGCAAAACATCACTCATAATGAAAATATTGATAAAGAAATAGTCAGTAAAGCTCAAAAAATTAAATTATTTGCAATGGATGTTGATGGAGTTTTGTCTGATGGCAAAATTATATATAACTCCTACGAAGTGGAAACCAAAGCCTTTTTTGTACAGGATGGTTTTGGATTGGTCTCTTTAAAAAAATATGGCATATCACTGGCAATTATTACGGGTAGAAATTCACCCATGGTGGATAGACGAGCAAAAGAGCTTGGGGTGGATTATGTGATTCAAGGACGTGATGATAAATATACGCAACTAAAAACCTTGGCAGAGCGTTTGGGTTTGGATATGACCCAATGTGCCTATATTGGCGATGATTTGCCTGATTTAAAAGCACTGATACATGCAGGATTTGGAGTAGCTCCTGCCAATGCTGTAAATGAAGTCAAAAATGCTGCTGATTTTGTTACTCAAAAAACGGGTGGTAATGGGGCGGTGCGTGAAGTGTGCGATTTTATTTTAAAAGCCCAAGAACATTACGATGACTTTATTGCTCATTTTAAGTAGTCAAATATGAATGCAAAAATTTTAAGCGTCTTGGGTGTGATGGCATTAATGGTTGCGGCGTGGTTTTTTTATAAAGAGGACGTCAAAGTTAAACCTGCTGTTCCACAAGCTCCAGAAGCAACTTATGAAGTGACGGATATAAAAGCAGTGCAAACCAGTCCAGAAACGGGTAAAACCGAGTACACATTGACGGCTGATTCTTTGGTAAAAAATGCAAAAGGCATCGATGAGATGCTTGGGATTGTAATGGACTGGCAACCTCCTGAAGGTGAGTCGTTTCATTTAACCGCAAAAAGAGCAATTTTTGAGCAAGATACGGGTGATATGAGTTTGACTGAAAATTTTCAGCTCACTCGAAAAAGCACCAATGATAAACCTGATATGGTCATTATTGGTGAAAATTTAATTGGTAACACCAAAACGCGTATGGTGCAAAGCCAAAATCCAATCACTGTTACCCAAGGCGATGATTCGTTTACTGCGGAGGGATTTACTGCGGACTTAGCAAGAGGGGAGTATGAATTTAATAAGATTCAGACCATTTTTAACCCACCTCAAACAAAAGATACCCCTTTATTTTAGTTGATTTTATCAATTTGCTTTTGATTCTATTCAATTGATTATTATGGATTTTTTTATGAATTTTTTTTCACCAAAGACGCTTAGTTTTGCCTTAATGATAGCAATTACACCAATGATGGCTAAGGCTTTACCGTCAGATTCAAAGCAACCAATCAAATTACTTGCAGATAAGGCAACTTATGTTGAACGTACAGGCGTTACAACATATTCAGGTAATGTTACTATTGAGCAAGGTACATTAAAAATTGCTGCTGATAATATCACATTAAATTTGGATAATAAACGCAGTATTAAATCAGCTGTTGCCACTGGTAGACCTGCCACCATGCAGCAGATTGTTACTCAAGAAAAAGGCTTGGCAAAGGGTCAAGCCAATAAGATTGATTACAATGCAGTAACTGGCATTGTTACTTTATCAGGTAATGCTAAATTAACTCAAGCAGGTGCAAGTTTTTCAGGTAGCACCATTCGTTACAGTCTAAAATTAGGCGATGTGGAAGCCAATGGTGGTAGTGGACGTCGTGTTGAATTGATTTTCCCACCAAGTTCAGCCGATGGGCATATCGGAGTGCGCTGATGTCTGTTGTGTTATCCATGCGTCATTTGGGTAAGCGTTATGGTCAGCGCTGGGTTGTCAAAGATGTATCTTTTGATATTGAACAAGGTCAAGTAGTTGGGATTTTAGGTCCTAATGGAGCTGGAAAAACCACCAGCTTTTATATGGTCATTGGACTTGTACCAATGGATAAAGGGCAAGTTTTTTTTGGTGAAGTTGATTTATCCAAAAAATCCATGCATCAAAGAGCGTCTTTTGGCATTGGTTATTTGCCCCAAGAAGCCTCTGTTTTTCGTAAACTGACTATTGAGCAAAATATTTTGGCGGTTTTGCAGACTCGTAAAGACTTAAATAAACAGCAGCAAAACCAAGAGCTTGAAAAGTTAATGAGAGAGTTTCATTTAGAGCATGTGCGAAAGTCTTTAGGAATGAGCGTATCTGGCGGAGAGCGTCGTCGCTGTGAGATTGCCCGAGCACTGGCTTCTAATCCAAAATTTATCTTATTGGATGAACCTTTTGCAGGCGTGGACCCGATTTCAGTGGGCGATATCAAAGATGTTATCACAAATTTACAATCTCGCGGTATTGGGGTGCTGATTACTGACCATAATGTTCGTGAGACATTATCCATTTGTCAAAAGGCATATATTGTTTCTGAGGGTAATATTATCGCTCAAGGTTCGCCAGATGAAATTTTATCCAATGAACTGGTGCAAAAGGTTTATTTGGGTAAAGATTTTGTAGTGTAACTAATTTAAATATCTTGATATTTTATAATATCATTCAGACAGTTGAATTGTCATATCCTATTCGCTGATTGCTAAATAGAGCCAATCAGCGTTTTTATTGGTTTTTTACCTATAAAACAATGAATTTTTTGCTGTTTTTTTATTTGATTAATAAATAATCAATTCATTGTTTGCTCTGTTAATAGTCATAATATCCTCTTGATGTTTAATAATTGGTAAATAAATTAATTATAAAACATATAGTTAATTTAAATAAAAGCTAATATTTGCAAAAGATGTTATTCATAGTTTAAAAATAATTCTTTTATAAACAATAAGTTACTATTTATTATCCAGTTAATACAGTTATAATTTGATTAATTATTATTCATTACAATTATATTGACTGTTTATTATACATTTTTTTTACAAAAACTAAAAATAGATTTATTAATTGAAAAACAATTACTTATTTTACTTTAACTGGGTATTTGATACAAATTTTTACAAAAATTGAAAAAATATCAAAATATATATTTGACAAGTAACAAACTTATGCTAGAATGCGTACATTAGCAGATAAACGGTATTTATTTGATGATGAATTTTTACGATTGTTAACTTTTTTATAAAGTTTACCTGTTGTCTTAATTTTATAACCAATTATCTACTAATTGGGCAGTAACAAAAAACAATCAACCTTCAAATGAGTAAATAGGGCTTATTTGAACACCTTAGGGGTATGTTATGAAAAAAGCATTACTAGCAGTAGCAGTTTTAGCAGCTTCTTCAAGTGCATTTGCAGCAACAGAAAATCAAGTATTGATTGCAGGTAAAGTGTTTGGTGAGACTTGTGTGATTGAAGATGCAACACCATCTTTGGGTTTACCTGCTATTTCTCAAAGTCAAGTAAAAGATAACGTTGAAACTGATGGTTTGCAATCTACAGCCCAATTTGATATTACCTTGGGTCAATGTTCAGTGAACCACATCAAAAAGGTTGCTTTAAAATTTAATACCAAAGTTACCGAAAAAGGTTATCTAGAAAATACTTCTAGTGCAGCAGGTGCTGCAAAAGGTGTTGCTTTGGCATTGTATGAGAGCGATAAAGAAGGTGGTACCTACAAGTTCTTAAATTTAAAAGACGATGTTTATAGCAAAAAACAAGTTAACGTTAAGCCAAGTGATAAAGGCAAAGTTACTTTCCATTATGGTGTTGATTATATCAAAACAGGTGGTGTAGACGTTCAGCCTGGCCCTGTTTCTAGTATCCTAAAATATGATATTGCGTACAAATAATCTTAGCTGATTTGTACTAGCTTGTAAAACCGTGGACAGAGTTATAATTATAATGATTTGTCCACGGTTTTTTTGGATTTGAATAAAACCCGGTAAAAATAAATGATAATGCGATTTTTTGGCTTGATTTTAACCATAATTTTGGGGCTTTGTGTATCAATGAGTGCTTGGTCAGCAGTAGTGATTACAGGTACTCGGGTAATTTATCCTGCTGATAACAAAGAGGTAAATATTTTTTTAAACAATATTGCCAAAGAACCTGCTTTGGTTCAAGCGTGGGTAGATAGTGATGAAAGTACGGTGAATACTGACAAGCCTATCCCATTTATCTTAACCCCGCCTATTTTTCGCATGGAAGGTGGTAAAACTCAAACGTTAAGATTGATTTATACTAAAGAACCATTACCCAAAGATAGAGAATCACTATTTTATTTTAATTTGCTGGATATTCCTCCAAAGCCAAAAGGTGAAGATGCCCCAGAGAATTATTTGCAGATTGCCGTCAGCTCTCGTTTAAAACTCTTTTTTCGTCCCAAAAATCTAACGCCATCAGTCAGTGAAGCGCCAAAAAAATTAGAATTAACCCTGCAAAATCAAAAATTAACCATTCATAATCCAACGCCTTACTATATTACAATCAACAGCGTTCATTTGCTTACTCACCAAAAAGATGAAAATCCTGTGGTGTTAGATGATGTGCCAATGATTGAGCCATTTGGCAAACAAATTGTAGACATTCAAAATAATGCTGATAATCGTTCATTTACACATATAGACATTGAAGTGATTAATGATTATGGTGGAACTAGCAAGGTGTCAGTAAATTTAAAATAATGACCATAATACAATGATTGTCATGATTTAACTATATTTGGTTATCCTATGAAGCTAAAATCCAAACAATTCACACGCCAAATTGCAATGGTATTTTTTACAGCAATGGCATTACCATCTCAAACTACGTTTGCCAATCAATCCGATGTCCAAGAAACCAATACAGAAGAGGAATTTGATGCATTGTTTTTGGATACCAGACATGCATCTTTAACTGATACAAGTATGTTTAGTCGTGGCAATCCAATTTCGGCGGGAAATAAACGTTTGGATATCTTTGTGAATGAGCAATGGCGTGGTATTGTTGATGTTTTATATTTACCAAACCCTAAAGACCCTTACCATGCGATTTTGTGCGCGGATAAAAATTTGGTTGAAAAATTTGGTTTAAAATCTGAATTAAAAGAAAAAGTTCTAGCATCTCAAAGTTCCCAAGGCTGTTTGGATATCAATGGTCATGTCAAAGGTTTTATGGCGTATTTTGATGCAAGTAAATTGCGCCTAAATATTGAAATTCCTAAAATTTTTATTCAAAATGCGGATACTGACATTATTAATCCTGAATTATGGGATAGTGGTGTCAATACGGTGTTTGTCAATTATCAATTTAACCATTACCAAAGCAGACAGGACGTATTAAATCGCACCAATCAGTCGACTTTTTTGAGTTTAAATACAGGTGTTAATGTTGGAAGATGGCATTTTCGTCATAATGGGGCGTTTAGTTGGAATAATAATCAACAAGACCCTTATCGGGTGTTAAGTACTTATGTGAAACACGATATACCAGCTTGGCGAAGCCAGTTGATTTTTGGCGATATTTCATCCAGTGGTCAATTATTTGATAGCACATCGATGCGCGGTGTTCAGATTAGCAGTGATGATAGAATGTTGCCAATGTTTATGCGTTATTATGTGCCAATTGTGCGTGGAATTGCTCATAGTAACGCCAATGTAAGCGTTTATCAAAATAATAACTTAGTATTTAATACCACCGTTCCTGCTGGTGAATTTGAAATTCAAGATATTAAAAATATTTCAGATAACGGCGATTTATACATTGTGATTACAGAAGCTGATGGTACAAGACGTGAATCTGTTGTTAGATATAATAGCAATAGTCAATTATTACGCCCAAACCATCAAAGGTATTCTGCAACGTTTGGACGAGTCCGTCATGATAATACCAAGTTGTATGATAACAAAACCTTTCAAGGAACATGGCAGTATGGTGTCAATAACTACTGGACATTTAATACAGGAACAATTTTAAGCGATGATTATCAGTCTGCATTATTAGGCGGCGTGTTTAATACGCCTATTGGTTTGATTGGCGTTAATGCTATTACGGCACGTTATCAATTTGATAAAAATTTTGCCAATAATCAATTAAAAAATACAGGGCATCAAATACGCTTACAATATAACAAATTTTTTGATTCTACCAAAACAGGCGTTAATTTTTATGTTCAGCGTCATCAAAATTACTTATCTTTGGGTGATTTTGCAGCAGCTGACAATCAAAACGTATCGCCACGTAATTTGTCAGAATATACTCGTTTACAACTATCTTTAAATCAAAATTTCAATGATACTTGGGGTAGTTTGTACGCTTTAATCAGTCGTAGTTATCAAAAAAATGAACCATCCGCTACCGAATGGCAACTTAGTTATCATAATAGATTCAAACGCATCAACTACAGCATTTCTGCCTCACAAAATAAATCTGATTTGAGTAATCGCTGGGATAAACAGTTTATGCTGAGTATTTCTTTGCCACTGGATTCAGATATGAAACATCAGTGGTACAGTCATTATGCTCATCAAAATCGTAAAAATGATTTGTCATCCACCAAAGATGAAAATATTCAAGTAGGTGTAATTGGTTCACTAAAAAAACTATCAACCTTTAATTATGGTGTTTCAGCTAACTATCAAGATAATCAAATTAATTCTTGGTCGGCAAATGCTAATTATGGCACGCCATTTGCATTATTAAATGGTACATTTAGTAAAAACAACCAAAATAATCAGTTTTCTTTTGGGGCTTCTGGCTCTGTGGTTGCACATCGACCCGGTTTTATCTTTAGTAATACACTTGGAGAGACATTTGGAATTGTACACGCACCAGAAGGCGATGGCGCAAAAATCTCTACCAGTAATAACTTAAAACTAAATCGTCAAGGGTATGCAGTCATTCCATATTTGTCCGCTTATCAGATAAATAATGTGGTTCTTGACCCGCAAGGTTTGCCAATTGATGTGCAATTAGACAGCACAACTCAACAGACCATACCCCGCGCTGATAGCAGTGTTTTGGTACAGTTTAATAGCCGTATTAGTAGAACAGCATTGTTTAACTTTAAACTTTCTGATGGCAAAGCACCTTTAGTTGGTGCAAATATTTTTAATGAAAAACATCAACATATGGGTTTTGTGGCACAGGGCGGACGAGCATTTTTACAAGATTTATCAGAATCTGGTGAATTGACATTGCATTGGTATGATTTTCAGACTCACCAAGAAAGACGATGCACAGCTAACTATCAATTGCCTCAAAAATTACCAACAGACTCATTTGTTAGCATAACCAGCATATGTCAGTAGGGGGCAAGTGTGAGAAAATATTCATCTTACTTTTTTAAATGGTTTGCCTGTATGGCTTTTGTTGGTGCCAGTCAGTGCACCTTGGCTGCTAGCTCAATCATGCTATCAGCTAATCATGCCAATCTAACTGCTGATGGTAGTGGAACTTCTTTTATTCCCGTCAAAAAGCCCAATTACGACGTTCTAACTGTAAATAGTAGTGGTAAGATAGATTGTCCTCAAAATGGTCAAATTAGCTTTGACCCGACCTCCCAAGTAACTGGAATTGGCAGCATTGTAGATGAGAGTGGTCAATTAGCTACTGTGTTTGATGCAGGGTTTGGTATGGGTTTTACATTGCATTTTGGGAAATATGGTGAGAATTTAAAACCAATTGGACCCAATCATTTCCATCAATGTCAATTGGGCAATGATTATCAGGTTAAAGCAACCTTTTATCGGAGTAACAGTCCTAGTTTAATTAAAGCCTATGAAAATTTAGCCATTAATAAACAAGTTAATTTATCCATTGGTGATGCTAATCAATCTAAAAAAGACACTGCAACCATCATTGTCAATGCCAATTTATCATTTGCTCGAAATCCTGAGGATTATAGTTGCACTTTAAATGATGGAGGTATGCGTAATATCCATTTAGGAAATGTTTCTGTTCATGAACTTGAGACTGGCGCTCCAGTTCGTCGAGGCAATTCTATTACATTTGCGCTAAACTGTCCGCAAAAAGCCAATATTCAGGTGATGGCAATGATTTATGATGAAATTGACCCTACAAATTTTGGAGCCAATAGAAGAACGCTCACCAATAAATCGGGTGCAGATTTTGCTAAAGGGGTTGGAGTGCAATTGGTGAAAGTAGGCGATGAGACCGCAATTCCATTAGCACGAAAAGAAAAGCAGGCAACAACTATGTTGGCATTGGATGGAACCCAGTGGCGTTTAGATGATAATCATTTTTTGGAAATTGGAGCTCAGCTTATCAAGACGGGCGACATCACTCCAGGTAAAGTAGAATCTAAAGCAGGCATTTTATTTATTTATCAATAAATTAACCAAAAAAAGAATGATTGGATAAAGTCAAAGATTTTATCCAATTTTTTTTATTTTCTGGTTTGATAGACAAAAAATAAAGACTTGGTTAAAATGCACAAATAAATAAAAATACCAAATTAACCATCTAAGATAGACCAACAATTAGGATAAAATCATGTTATTTTTATACGGTGCTGCAACGCTGATTTATTTGATGGTTGGCGGATATTTATATTTTTGTCTGATTAAAAATTTACCAATTAATAAGCCTATCACGCTGACAAGCATTATAACTGCGATGCTATTTCATACCAGTTTGCTGGCGCCACAAATTGTAACATTGTATGGACTCAATCTTAACATTTTTAACGCCATTAGTTTAACCAGCTTATTTTTTTTGGGGTTTTATGTTTTGTTTAGCCTTTATCGTCCAATTCTAAGCCTAGGTGTTTTGGCGTTACCAACCGCAATTATTGGCATTAGCGTTGGTTATTTTGGTGTTGCGCCTTATCATCCATTAACAGACTTGGGAATTTTTTTACAGATTCATATTTTGTTGTCATTCATGGCGTATTGCGTGCTTTTAATGACCTGTGTACAGGCAATAATTTTGCGCCTACAAATTAGAGAGCTTAAACACCAGACCCGTCACCGTTTTTGGGTAAGCAAACTACCAAGTTTACAGAGTATGGAAAGCTTGTTGTTTGACATGATTTTATTAGGCTTTGTACTGCTTAGTTTAGCTTTAGGTTTTGGCTTTGGAGTTACTTACGACATTTTAAAACAACACATTGCTCATAAATTATTCTTTAGTTTGGCAAGTTGGATTGTTTTTGGTATTTTTATTATTGGTCATTACAAAAATGGCTGGCGAGGCAAAAAAGCAGCTAATTTTGCCATTTATGGGTTTGTTTTGTTAGCAGTAGGTTTTTTTGGTAGCAAAATAGTTTTGGAACTGATTTTGGGCTAATATCAAAAATTCCTTAACTGATTAATTTGTAATATTTTTTCTCCCGTTAGGTGTAGTTTATCCAGTGTAAGTGTTTTTTTGTCACTTAATGTTTGTCGCCAAATTCTGGCACCATCAAGCCCATGAAACAGTCCTAGGTAATGCCTAACCGATGATTTGATGTCCAACTCTTGTTTAGTCTGTGTTTCTAGTAACTTCATCAGTTTATCAAAAATCTCAGCATAACTGGGCGGTTTTTGTCCAAAAATTTGCATGCATTCACCCATCAACATTGGTTGATGGTAAAATGCCCGTCCAATCATCACACCATCCACATAAGATAAATGTTTGGTAATTTGAGCCAAATTATCAACACCACCGTTAATTTCTATAAAAAGTTCTGGAAAATCGCTTTTTAATTGATAAACATACTCATAACGCAGCGGTGGAATTTCACGATTTTCCTTTGGTGATAGTCCTTTTAGCCATGCGCTGCGTGCGTGCACAATAAAGTGTCGAATACCAGCCTCCATGACCGTCTCAACAAAATTTTTCATAAACTCATAACTATCAAAAGTGTCAATCCCAATGCGATGCTTGATGGTAATTGGTTTATCAGTATTTTGTCGCATCGCTTTTGCCATAGTAAAAACCAATCTGGGTTCTGCCATCAAACACGCTCCAATTTTATTGTGCTGAACACGGTCTGATGGGCAACCAACATTGATATTAATTTCATCATAAGCAAAATTTTCAGCAATTTTTGCACATTTTGCCATTTCTTCGGGACAGCTGCCACCAAGCTGTAGCACCAATGGGTGTTGATTTTTATTGTAATGCAACAGATGATGGGTATCCCCTTTTAAAATAGCACTGGTGCTAATCATTTCAGTGTACAGATAAATATAGGGGTTAAATAGCCGAGCAAAATCGCGAAACTCTCGAACAGTCCAATCTATCATTGGCGCAAGGGAGATTCTTTTATTGTAATTGTTGTTTTGATTATTTTGAAAATTAATCATTTATTAATAGGCCTTTAAATTATTTACCACAATCAAATAAGTATTATTTCATAAATTCCAACGAAACTTTAACTAAAATATTTGTTAAACCTTATAAATTGTATTTTATCATGGTTTTTTTTGATGAGTGTTTAATGCAGTTAATCCAGAGAATCTGCGGTTTTGTTGGGCGGATGTGTTTCAAATTATAGGAAATTTTGGTATAATAAATCACAGTAGATTTAAATTGTCAATTTAAAATATGTGTTTAAATTTTACAATTTTATTTATAACTGATTGATTTTTCAACTTATTATTTTTTATTCAAAATAATTTTTTCAATGGAATAACATTCCACAGCTGATATTTGGAGATTTGCCATGAATGTACCATTATTTAGTGTGATTTTTTCAATTGCATCAACCGTGCTTATTGGAGTGTTGATGATTATTGCATTTGTTACTGATAAAGGAACAGGGGTTTATGTGTTAGCTTCTGTAGCTTTGGGATTTTTAGTTAGTTTACCCATCGCTTGGGTAGTAACTAAAAAAGTTGGACATTTGACAGGCAATCCTGAAAAATAACTAATACACCATCTTTAGTGTTAAGATGGCGTCATTTATCTGGATAACCCCTTTATTTCAGTATAAAGGGGTTTTTCTTTGTCTGATGATAGATTGATAATTATACGATGGCTTGGCTTAATTTTGCTGCCATTTCTGCTAATTGTTCCATGTCCGCCAGTTTATCCTCATGTTTGCCAAGCTGATGGATGTGTGTTGGAATCAGGTGCATGTGATAATGAAAAACACTTTGTCCTGCTTCTTGGTTGTTAAGCTGCATTTGTATAACGCCTTTGGTTTCCAAAACTTGTCTTTGGGCTTTGATTACTTTTTGAGCGGTTGCTATGACAGCAGCTGCAAATTCCAGTGGTAAGTCACTCAGTTCTACTGCCTTGCATTTTGGAATAACAAGTACATGACCGATGGCTTGAGGCATTACATCCATAAATGCCAACGTTTTATCATCCTCATAAACCTTATGACAAGGGATTTTACCTGCTAGGATTTTGGCAAAAATATTATCAGGGTTGTAATGCATATCTGCTCCATTTTAAACAACAAAAAACACGCTAAATTTTAACACAGTTGGTTAATTTATGATATATTAATATTGGTTATGTATATGATTTAAGATGATTTATGAATGAAAAATTAATTTTGCAAGAATTGCTTTGCGATGAAGAGGTTCCTTTTCGTGTGCACACTGCCCGTGTTGAAAAATTTGTTTGCGAATCTGATTTGCCGACGCTATTTTTGACCCATTATGACGCGTTAAGCGATGAGATTAAAAATCAATATCCTTTAACGACTGAACTATTACAAAAAACATTGACTAAAGTTACCGCAAAGCAAGCTTGTCAAATTTTGGGTGTTGCAGAAGGCACCATTAGCCCCAAAACCCATATTAAAATCGTTGGTAAAATTGTTTTGGTGTTAGATGATTTGCCATTAGCACTACGATTGACATTTACCAACACCGCTAAAGAAAATCAAATCGTCAGTGGTGGAGAGATTCAAAGTTTGGTGGAACAAGAGGCAAATCTTTGTCTATTTTCAGGCGTGGTTGATGTGTTATACAAAAACAGCAAGCAACCACTTGTAAGTGTTTGTGATACCAAGGATGATTATCCAATTCCCGTTAGTGAAAAGTACTTATGTTTACCTAATAGCCACAGCACTGCAACTACAACGCTGTTTAATGAATTTAAAGCACGCACACCCAAACTGGCTTATTTAAATGATGCAATTGCATCAGCAGTAATGGCATATTATCAAAACTTAAACAATCATCCATCATAAAGCCAAGCAAGGGTCAGCCCGATTGTATTTAGCCTAGTTAATTTATGCCAAACATGATAAGATAGGCATAATTTAACAATATAAGGAATAACAATGCTGATTGAATTTACAAAAATGCACGGACTGGGCAATGACTTTATGGTTATTGATTTGGTAACACAACGCATGAATTTAACAAGCGATTTGGTAAAATTGCTTGCTAATCGTCATCTGGGTGTCGGTTTTGACCAGTTATTGATTGTAGAACCGCCTACTCGTCCCGATGTGGATTTTAAATATCGTATTTTTAATGCGGATGGACATGAAGTTTCTCAATGTGGCAATGGCGCTCGCTGTTTTGCAACGTTTGTACAAGCCCGAAAACTCTCCTTTAAACAGCGTCTCAAAGTTGAAACAGCCAGTGGTATTATTACATTAACAACAGACCGTTATGGCTGGGTGCAAGTGGATATGGGTAAACCAAAGTTTGAACCAGCAGACATTCCTTTTGCCCCTAAAGCCATTACTAAAATTGGTAATTCTTACCGTTTAGATGTGGATGGCTTTCCTGTTTCTCTTTATGTTGCCAATATGGGCAATCCTCATGCGGTGATTAAAGTTGATGATGTATTAACGGCAGACGTCAATAAATTAGGTAAAGCCATAGAGTCGCATTCAGCTTTTCCTGAGCGCGTCAATGTTGGATTTGTTCAAGTGGTTAATCAGCGTCATATCCGCCTTCGCGTTTATGAACGTGGCGTTGGCGAAACTCAAGCCTGTGGCACTGGCGCATGCGCAGCAGTTGCTGTGGGTGTCCGTGAAGGTTGGCTTGATGAGGGTGTAGATATTCGCGCCCAATTGTACGGTGGCAGTCTTGCAGTGCGTTGGCAAGAAGGCTATTCAGTCATGATGACAGGTCCAACTGCCTTTGTTTATGAAGGGGTTTTTAGTCCTGACGGTTTGGCAGCGCAAGCAGGTATTAATTTGACACCTGACATCAGCACTGAAAATTCATGATGGTTTTTAATAAAATCATATAATAAAAATTATATCTGGGTAAGGGGTAACTATTTTCTTATTTGCTGTCGGTCTTGTTTTATTATTTGTTGTGGTTTTTGCGCCATTTATCTATTTTTATACCGCACTTTGTATGGGCAGTTGGTTTTTAAGTGTCCTATACAAACAGGCGGTTATTCTTTTTGTATTAAAAAATCAGCATATTATGGTATTTTTATTCAAAGAAATTTATTAACTGCAAACCAAAGTAGGTATTTTATTTTAAAGATTACCAACGGTTCAGGACAGTCAGTAAAAATACGCCCAGCATTCATTTTTATTAGACGCAGTTATTTTAACCAAGTGTTCATGCTTGATTGTTATGTCAAATTAGATGCTGAGGATTACACACTCACTGTGATTCCAAAGCATCCCACCTCTAATCAATGTCAGCAATTTTATCAAATTAGAGAAGTTGTGCCTGATTTTTATTTTGCCTTATGGCTTTTGGCGACTTATTGCGCTGCTCAGTTGATTTTACAGCTGATAAAACAGCAATAAATCAGTCAAACTAAAAAAGCTAATTTAAAGAACAGCAAACTCATAGAAAAATTGGTAAGAAAACCCTATATCAATTTAACAATTGGTATATAATAACCGTTTTATAAATTCAAAAGGAATGTGTATGAATGCGGTATTGCTTGCAGTACTGGTCATGGTTGGTTTATCGCTGGCTCGTGTCCATGTGGTACTGTCTCTTTTGGTGGGCGCATTGGTCGGTGGAATGGTTGCAGGGTTGCCACTACTTGATGTGGTTGATGGTCAAACCAAAGACGTGATAACCGCAGGCGTGCTCAGTCATTTTCAAACGGGCGTAAAAAATGGCGCACAAATTGCTTTATCTTACGCCATGCTTGGAGCTTTTGCGATGGCAATAGCACATTCTGGCGTGCCAAAACTGCTTGCTGATAAGGTGATTTATCAGGTCAAACATGCTAAATCAAACAGCATCAAATGGGGTGTTTTTGCTATCATTGTGATTGCTGCATGTTTTAGTCAAAATTTGATTCCCATTCATATTGCATTTATTTTATTATTAATTCCACCATTATTAACTGTATTTAACCAATTAAATATAGACAGACGATTAATTGCTTGTTTGATTACGTTTGGTTTGGTGAATACCTATATGTTTATTCCATATGGATTTGGAGATATTTATTTAAATGAAATTATTATAGCCAATGTTGCTAAAGCAGGGCTTGATGTTAAAGACGTTTCGGTTGTAAAAGCCATGGCGATTCCAGCTTTGGGTATGCTATCTGGTTTATTAACAGCAGTATTTATTAGTTATCGTAAACCAAAAACTTACGATAATCAATTAACCGTTGCAGCGACCAATGAATTAAAACAAGACAGCTTAAAATCAGATAATCTGGATAATTTAGCTTTAGAAACTAAAAATACTAATTTTAAAATCGCAGTTACATTATTGGCAATTTTAGTTGCTTTTGGTATTCAATTAAAAACCAATTCGCTGATTTTGGGTTCTTTAGCAGGCTTTGCAACCTTTATGGCAACAGGTGTGGTAAAATGGTCTAAAGCTGATGATGTATTTAATGACGGTATTAAAATGATGGCAATGATTGGTTTTATTATGATTTCAGCGCAAGGATTTGCTGAAGTGATGAACGCTACCAATCAAATCGACTCTCTGGTCTCATCATCTGTTGCGTTATTTGCAGGCAATAAAGCCATTGCCTCTTTGGTAATGCTGGTTATTGGGCTTGTAGTAACTATGGGGATTGGTTCATCGTTTTCTACCGTTCCAATCATTGCAACCATTTATGTGCCTTTATGTATGGCAATGGGATTTAGTCCAATGGCAACGGTGGCGCTGGTGGCAACCGCTGGCGTTTTGGGCGATGCTGGCTCCCCTGCTTCTGACTCCACACTTGGACCAACTATGGGGTTAAATGTTGACGGGCAACATGACCATATTAAAGGGACGGTGATTCCAACATTTATTCACTATAACATTCCTTTGATTATCTTTGGTTGGATTGCCTCTTTGGTTTTATAATTTTAGGTTTATTGCTTAAAATAATTTAATCACTAAAAGACAGTTTTAAAATAAACTGTCTTTTTTATTAAAAACGATAAATATTTTTATCAGTAATTAACAAATCTATTTTTTTATCCCAAACTTGAGTTTGTAGGTTTTCAACCAATTGAAAATCATAAGCATAGCCAATTTTTAAAACATTTGGATTTTTTGCAAATGTTCTATCATAAAATCCGCCACCCATGCCAATGCGATTGCCTTTTTTATCCACTAAAACCAAAGGACAGATAATTGCATCCAGTTTATTTGCGCTAATTTGTGGGCAGGTTAATGGTTCATACATGCCAAAACGATGTTTTTTTAACGGAGTTTTAGGATGTAAAAAAGGCGCAAATAATAAGGGTTTATTTTTTTTGGTAATCGGCAAATAAATTGAAAATTGATGTTTTTGACAAAATTTGATGATTAACGAAGTTGGAATTTCACCAAAACCATCTAAAAATAGGGCGATTTTAGCGTTTTTAGGCAATAAAGATAATAACTTGGGTAAAAATAAACTGGCTTTAAAAGCCGCAAGATTTCTTTGTTTTTTGGTTAAGGTTTTTCTTTTTTGAATCATAGTTTTACGTAGTAAATTGTTATTCATAACTTTCCTTAATAAATATGGTGAAAATTTAAATCATCATCGCATCTTATTTTAATTTTAGTTTAAACTTCTTATCATATCTTGAACTTATGGGTTATTTTAGCGATAATGACCAATCAATTTTATAAAAATTTATCATTATGGATAATAGTATTACTGATAAGTCCGTCAAAACATCTCAACCTCCCCAAAAAACTCGCCGTAAATCAAGACGTTCTCAAGATGAGATTATGGCAGCAGCATTTTTAAAAGCCACATTTAGCCCTGTTAAAAAAATTATCATGGTTACTTGGCTTTTGGATATGTTAAGTGTTATGGTGCTGGTTGGTCAAGTGTGTGTTTTGGTCTGGATTTTTAACGGCTGGCTAATGCAATTTTTGGGTCAACCAGCTGGTGAATTAACTAATTTTTGGCAAAATCTAACACTACTGGCAATTTGTATGTTGATTCGAATTGTCTTAGGTTATGTTCGTGATTATTTATTAAGCAATATTGGACTTAAAATTGCCAGTCAAACACGCTTAAAATTATTAAATAAACTGACAACTTTAGGACTAGCACGGCGTTATTTTGGTTCTGATGGCGTCTTGGCAAGCAAAATCATAGATGAACCAGACCATCTTTTAGGGTATGCCCGGTTTGAAGTGCAAAAAATGACCTCTGTGTCTACGCCGCTGTTATTGGCAGGTTGTATTGCTTTTTATAGTAAAACAGCCGCATTGATTTTGCTGGCAACTGCGCCGTTTATCCCGATTTTAATGGCAATTATCGGCATTGCAACTGCTAGAAAAAGCCGTGAACAAATGGACGCATTAGCACAACTTGGTGGTCGTTTTTTAGATTGGATACGTGGTGCTAATACATTAACTCGGCTTGGAGCAACCGATATTGCCAGTGCTGATATTGCCAAAAGCAGTGAAAATTATCGCTATCGTACCATGCAGGTATTAAAAATTGCTTTTTTAAATAGCACGGCACTGGAGATGATTTCAGCGGTATCCATTGCACTGGTTGCAGTGTATTTGGGTTTTGGACTCTTAGGAAAGCTGCCATGGTCAGAAGGGGTAATTTTAACCAATTATCAAACTGCTTTATTTATTTTATTGTTGGTGCCTGAATTTTATGCACCACTTCGACGACTAGGGGCGGAGTATCATGTCAAAGGTCAGGCGGTGAGCTGTGCCAAAGCAATTGCTCCAATTTTAAATTTTAAACAAAAAAAGCAAGGAACAAAGATACTGACTTTAAAAAACCCCGTTGGTTTTGAACTTAAAAATTTAACGGTTTTTGGTGATGATGGCAGATTACGGCTATCACCAACCAATGCTGTTTTTCAAATGGGAAAACGCACCGCCATCATTGGAAAAAGTGGTCTTGGTAAATCTACAATTTTGCAAGTTTTATTAGGATTTGGGGATTATGAAGGTGACGTGATATTGACTGATGAAAAACAGTCTATTAATTACCAAGAGCTGGATTTAATTCATTTACGTCAAAATTTTGGCTATTTATCACAAAGTGCTTATTTATTACCTTTAACCATTGCTGAAAATTTAAAACTAGCAAAATCAGACGCTAGTGATGATGAAATGATTACTGCCTTAAAAAATGTTCAACTTTGGCAAATTATTGAAAAATTACCTGATGGCATTCACACCAAGCTAGCAGAACGTGGCGGCGGTTTATCAGGCGGTCAAGGTCAGCGTTTAGCAATTGCACAACTATTATTACAAGATGCTAATATTTGGTTTCTTGATGAGCCTACTGAGCATTTGGATACAAAAACCGCAAAAAATATCAAGAATTTATTATTGGAATTAAGTCAAAATAAGACGGTAATTTGGGTAACGCATGATACTGATTTTACAGGATTTGATGTAATTTATGACTTAGAAAACAATAGTAAAGATAAGGGATTGGCATGAAAGATACAAAATTTCGTTTAAGACAGCTTATTTATCCCCAAAAATTTTTATGGGCAGTGGCATGGCTTTTTGGGCTAATTACTGTGATTTCATCGCTTGGGCTGGTGATGGTGTCAGGTTGGTTTGTAAGCATGGCTGCCGCTTGCGGGCTTTTGGGGGCGGTTTTGCTGCATGCATTGCCATCACTACTAATTCGTATTTTTGCGTTATGCCGAACATTGGCGCGTTATGGCGATTTGATGGTATCGCACCACGCTGTTTTTGCTCTATTAAGAGATTTGCGTGTAAAATTTTTTCGCCAGTGGGTAGGTCTACCTATTATTAATCGCATTAAAAATAACCAAACCAGCTCACAAAAAATGTATCGTTTGGTAAAAAATATTGACATCTTAAATGAATTTACATTGCGTTTGATTTCACCAAGCATCATTGCGCTGGTAAGTGTATTATTGATGGCAATAACCATGGTGATTTTGCTGCCAAAGGCAATGATTTCAGCACTTTGTTTGCTTTTGGCGCTTTGTTTTGCTTTTGTGGCATTAAAAATGGGGGTGTCTTTTGCTTTTGATGAAGATGCTCTAAATCAAAGCAGAAAAAGTCTGTTACTGGATACGTTACCCGCTTTGACTTCGCTATTGATTTTTGGGCGTTGGCAGGATACGATTTCACAAATTAATCAATTAGATGATAAACATCAAACACTAACTCAAAAAGCCCATCAATTAAGACGTAATGCAGGATTTTTGGTGCAAGTATGCATTCTATTTTCGGTATTGTCTTTATTAATTGCTGCAAATGGGTTGTTTACTGACCCAACCTTGACCAGTCAAATCCCAAACATCAATCAACTTTTACAAATAAATGGCAATCAAATTGACCATACTCAAATGTCCAAGATAACCCCAGCATTAGTATTGGCATTGGTGTTTGGCATCTTTGGTCTGATTGAGGTTGTGTTGTTATTGGTGGCTGAACCATTGGCTTTGGGTAGAAGTTTGGTGGCAAAAACCCGATTAAATGAACTTTTAGATGTGCCAAGTCAAACCAAACCATCTATCAATCACCAAAAGATAACAGGTAATTTAAAACTTGTGTTGCAAAATGTTTGTGCTAAGCAAACTAAAGCTGTTTTTGGGATTGAAAAAATTAATGCAGTCTTTGATACACAAAAACCAAACCTAATTATGGGGGCGTCAGGCGCAGGAAAATCCACATTGCTTTCAGTATTGGCAGGCGAGCTGCCACCAGAATCAGGCGATATTTGGTTAAATGATGTCAATTATCTAGACGTTGAATTTGAGCAAAGTCTTGGTTTTTTGGGGCAAACGGTGGATATTTTTGATCAAACATTGGCGGATAATTTGAAGTTGGGCAAGGCCTTTGCTACCGATGATGAGTTGTTGTGTGTTCTTGAACAGATGGATTTACTGGATTGGGTTAAAAATCAATCAAAGGGACTAAATACACCACTAGGTGAGTACGGTATGGCAATATCGGGGGGGCAGGCACGAAGAATTGCTTTAGCGCGTCTTTTATTAAATCCTAAAAAAATTCTTTTGCTAGACGAGCCGTTTGCAGGATTGGATGATAAAACACGTCAAATAGTATGGCAAAGTTTAAATACTAAACAACAAAAGGGTGAGATTGGAATATTAATCATTGCAACTCATCAAGTGACTGAACAGATGAAAAATGCGCAAGTACTAACCATTTAGCAGTGCTTTTGTACTTAAAATAATTCTTGTGATATAATCACCTAAGATATTCATTATATGGAGAATTTATGAAATCGGCACTATCTTATATATCAGCCTTTATGTTTGCATTATGTTGTTTTGGAAGCGCTCACGCAAATGCCCATCAACAAAGTGATGATACAACTTGCTATATACTAAAAGATGATAAATTATTAAAAAAATCAAGTTGCATCTATCAGGAAAAATTTACTGAATATGGCGGTTATTCTGGTATGTTTAGAATTCCAGATGAGGATATAAAAATTGACTTCTCCAGTATTGACCTTGGTCGAATAAAACTAAATAATGAAGTTGCTAAATCTTTTATTCGTTCTGAGTCAACCTTGGAAAAACTAACGGGTGCTCAATTGACTGCAATGGCAGAATCGGGAGAGACTGAAAAACTGATTTTTTGTGTAAAAAACAGTAAGAATTATGAGCTTTGTTCTACGAATAACGCACTGCTTTTTGTAAATGCAATCATGATGTCTCAAGATAATATTTGGCAATAAATCCAATCAAAAAAATAAACCAATCATACATTGGTTTATTTTTTTTTTGCCCTTGAAAATTGTAAAATCAACCTTATCTCTTTTGCTGATTTATATGTTTGTTCTTATATTAAACTTATCAGACCTATTATTGTGTCAATTTGTCTAAAAATCCAATGGAGAATTTATGTCAAATCCTACTCAACACACATTTGAAACCGAAGTAGAACAGCTTTTGCACCTGGTTACTCACTCTTTATATTCTAACGCTGATATTTTTGTACGTGAATTGGTGTCAAACGCCTCAGATGCTTGTGATAAACTTCGATTTTTGGCAACTTCAGATGACAGTTTGTATGAAGGCGATAGTCAGCTTGCCATTAAAATTGATTTAGATAAAAATGCTAATACCATTACGATCAGTGATAATGGCATTGGTATGAATGAAGCGGATGCTATTGAAAACTTAGGAACGATTGCCAAATCAGGCACAAAAGCTTTTTTGGAAAAATTATCTGAAAGTGATAAAAAAGACGGTAATTTAATTGGTCAATTCGGTGTGGGTTTTTATTCTGGGTTTATCGTTGCAGATAAAATTACCGTAGAAAGCCGTAAAGCAGGCGAGTCCTCCAATCAAGGTGTGCGCTGGGTGTCTGATGGTACAGGTAAATTTACGACTGAAACGATTGAAAAAGCAACGCATGGCACCGCTATCACGTTACATTTGAAAGAAAATTACGCTACAGGTAGCGACGACGCTCAAAACTACTTAGACCGTTACACCATTAAATCTTTGGTGAATAAATACTCAGACCATATCAGTTTGCCTATCCAAATGCGCAAAGAAGAATGGCAAGATGAGCTTGATGAAAATGGTGAGGTGGTTGCAGGTAAAGGTGAGTACATTTTAACTGATGAATATGAAACCATTAACAAAGCATCAGCATTATGGACACGCACACCAAGTGATATTACTGATAATGAATATCAGGAGTTTTACAAAACCGTAACCTATGATTTTGAAGACCCATTGGCGTGGACGCATAATCGAGTTGAAGGGCGTGTACAGTACACTCAACTACTTTACATTCCCAAAAAAGCGCCATTTGATTTGTATGCTCGTGAACATCAACGTGGTTTAAAATTATACGTTAAACGTGTGTTTATCATGGATGATGCTGAACAGTTGTTGCCAATGTATTTGCGTTTTGTGAAAGGGGTAATTGATAGTAGTGATTTGCCACTGAATGTCAGTCGTGAAATTTTACAAGAATCTCGCGATGTTAAAGCAATTCGTGATGGCAATGCTCGTCGCATCTTAACTTTGCTTGCTAGTTTGGCAGGTTCTGAAGAAAGTGAAAAACAAGATAAATTCAAGGCGTTTTATGCTGAATTTGGTGATGTTTTAAAAGAAGGTTTGGGCGAAGACCAAGGTAATCAAGAGCGCATCGCAAAACTGCTTCGTTATGCCACCAGTCAAAACAGCGAAATTGTTACAGGTTTTGCTGACTATAAGGCGCGCATGAAAGAAGGGCAAAAAGCCATTTATTATCTGACCGCTGAAAATCTTGCCGCCGCTAAAAACAGTCCACAGCTGGAATTGTTTAATAAAAAAGGCATTGAAGTAATTTTGATGACAGCCCGTGTTGATGAATGGGCAATGAACTTTTTAACCCAATTTGATGGCACGCCACTACAAAATATTGCCAAAGGCGCGGTGGACTTGGGCGATTTAACCGATGAAGCCGAAAAAGAAGAAGCTAAACAGGCTGAAGAAAACTTAAAACCAGTCGTAGAGCGTTTAAAAACCACGCTTGGCGATAAAGCCAAAGATGTGCGAGTATCTACTCGTTTGGTGGACAGTCCTGCTTGTCTTGTAGTTGGTGATGGTGAATTGACCCCACAAATGGTGCAAATGCTTAAACAAATGGGTCAGCCTGTACCTGATGTTAAACCAACACTTGAGATTAACCCAACTCATCCATTAATTAACAAACTTGAAACTTCTGCTGAATTTGATGATTTAGCACAGGTGATTTTTGACCAAGCACTGCTTGCAGATGGTGGACAGTTGGATGACCCAGCAGGTTATTTAAAACGAGTTAATAAATTATTATTGAAATAAATTGAAATTAATTCATAAGTTAGGTAATCAATAACACCCTGATTTTTTTATCAGGGTGTTTTTTAACTCTTTTTAGAAAAATTATGTTATTCTATTTTTGATTTGTTCAATGATTTATTCGTTATGAGGGCAGTGTATGTTTAAATATTTAAATTATGCCATTTTATTTGGAATTTTGGCAATCAGTAGTACAGCTTTTGCTGATAATCAGACCAAAATTGCTCTTGCTAAAAAAGTTGTTTTTTCAGGAAACGTTAGCCCCTATGCTACTTCAAGCCTTAAACAGTTATTACAAAAGGCTCATCAAATCAATGATAGAGAGGCAAGCATAAATCAAGATATTGGCTGTGAATTTTTTGAGCATTATTATTTAGGGTGGGGTCAAGATTTTTCTGCTCAAGACGTTCGCAATCTTAAAGCAAAAGTTGAGAAGTTAGGAACGGTTAAAGTGACATTTAATACTGGTTTTAGCGCACAACTGGTGGAAATGGATATGGTATGCACCGCAAATAGCTGTAAAGTAAACGATGTAAGACATGGATTTAGCGATAATCCAAAAGTTTTGCCAAAACGCATAAGCAGTTCTATTAGACGCGATGCTCAAACAATGGTCAATAAAAATAGCTGTTTTTAAAACATGGTTTAAAAATTAAAACAATCTATCTTGATTATTGTTAGATATTTATTTAACATAATCTATTTTATAAACAGCAAATAACCTCATCATAGCAATGTAACATAGTAATGTAAATCCTTTTAAAATCTGCTAGAATAAAGTCAAATTTTGCGCCCTAATAGGATTTTGCTATGATGACCATTGCAGGTTTTCCCTTCTTAACTGATTTTCAAACAAAAAAGTTATTAAACGATTTGCAAACTAAGGCAGGTTTGTTGGTATCTAAAATTGATAGTCAGCAAGTCTATGTTTTTGAAAAAAATTTATCCACTGATGAACAAAAAAAAGCCATTGATTTATTAAATCAAGGTCAAATATGTCACATTGCTCCCATTGATAAGGCTCAAGTTCAAGTTATTGTTTCACCGCGTTTTGGTACAATCAGCCCATGGTCGTCAAAAGCAACGGATATTTTTACTAACTGTGGCTTAGAAATCAGCCGCATAGAAAGGATGGTGATTTTTACATTGTCAGGTGAAAATTTGCCCAATCCACTACCTAAAACTGCTGAAAATTTATTGCATGACCGCATGACTCAAAGTTTGGTTTATCACCTTGGTGATGTAGCAAAATTGTTTGAACATGATGAGCCTAAGCATTTAAATTATATTGATATTTTATCGGGTGGCAAGGATGCTTTAATTGAGGCAAATACAACTTTTGGTTTTGCTTTATCCGCTCAGGATATCGATTATCTAGTTGAAAATTATACAAAACTTGGTAGAAATCCCACTGATGTTGAATTGATGATGTTTGCTCAGGCAAATAGTGAGCATTGCCGTCATAAAATTTTTAACGCTGAATGGACATCTGATGGTGCGGTTCAGGAAAAATCATTATTTAAAATGATTAAAAATACTTATGAAACGCATCCTGAAGGCATTTTGTCGGCTTATAAAGATAATGCGGCGGTGATGGAAGGTTTTGTTGCAGATAGATTTTATCCTACCAAAAACGAAAATGGCGAAGCAAAATATGGGTTTCACCATGAGCAAGTAGACATCTTGATGAAGGTAGAAACTCACAATCATCCAACGGCAATTGCTCCGTTTGCAGGCGCTGCTACAGGGTCAGGTGGTGAGATTCGTGACGAAGGGGCAACAGGTCGCGGCGGCAAACCAAAAGCAGGTTTGGCAGGTTTTCATGTGTCGCACTTGCAGTTACCAAATATGCCTGAAAAATGGGAAAATACTGGCAAAATTTCCACAAAAAACTATGGCAAGCCTGACCGTATGGCGTCTGCTTTAGAAATCATGACTGAAGCGCCACTTGGTAGTGCAGCATTTAGTAATGAGTTTGGTCGTCCAAATCTAACAGGTTATTTTAGAAGTTTTCAACTTGATACCAGTGAAAATCAAGATGGCACAAATATGCGTGGCTATCATAAGCCGATTATGATTGCTGGCGGTTTTGGTAATATTAAACGTGATTTGGTGCAAAAAAATGCCATCAGTGCTGGAGATTTGTTAATCGTGCTTGGTGGCCCTGCCATGCAAATTGGTTTAGGCGGTGGGGCAGCAAGTTCGGTCGATAGTGGCAAACTGGATGAAGGTTTGGATTTTGCGTCCGTTCAGCGTGATAATGCTGAGATGGAGCGCCGCTGTCAAGAAGTAATTGATACGTGTTGGGCAATGGGAGCGGACAAAAACCCAATTGTATCCATTCATGATGTTGGGGCTGGTGGGTTATCTAATGCGATGCCAGAATTGGTCAATGACCATGAACTTGGGGCGGTGCTTAATTTACGTAAAGTACCATCATTAGAATCTGGCATGTCGCCAATGGCAATTTGGTCAAACGAAGCTCAAGAGCGTTATGTCTTGGCAATCAATCCAAAAGATGAAGCATTATTTGATGAAATTTGTCAGCGTGAACGTTGCCCATGTGCAGTGCTTGGTGTGGCAACGGATATTCGTCATCTAACCGTAAATGATGACTTATTGCCTGAACAACCTGTGGATTTACCAATGCAGGTTTTACTTGGCGGTACTCCAAAAATGAAACGCGAGTTTACGCGCAAAAATCCTAATTTAAAACCATTGGATTTGTCAGCAATTGACTTAAAAGAATCGGTAACTGATGTGCTAAGACACCCAACTGTTGCTAGTAAATCATTTTTAATCAGTATTGGCGACCGTTCAATTACGGGTATGATTACTCAGGAACAATATGTTGGACGTTATCAAATTCCTATAGCAGATGCTGCTGTTACCAGCACTACCATTACTGCTGATTCAGGTGAAGCAATGGCAATGGGAGAGCGCACACCAGTTGCACTAATCAACCCAAAAGCATCTGCTCGTTTGGCGGTTGCTGAAACCATTACCAATCTGGCTTCAGCTCGCATTGCAAAAATTTCTGACATTACACTATCGGCAAACTGGATGGCAGCATGTGGAGAGGATAGCGAAGATGCGGCACTGTTTGATGCAGTTCATGCAGTTGGTGAGGAACTTTGCCCTGCGCTTGGGATTTGTATCCCAGTAGGTAAAGATAGTCTATCTATGCGTACCACATGGAAAGAAGGCAAAGAAAACAAACAAGTTGTTTCACCAATGAGCCTTGTTATCACCGGGTTTGCACCCGTTACTAATATTCATAAAACTATCACTCCAGAACTTACTAATCAGAACAGTATTTTATATCGTTTGGATTTATCAGGCGGTCAATATCGCTTGGGCGGCTCAATTCTTGCTCAAACATTAAGCCAATTGGGTGATGATTGCCCTGATGTTGATAATGCGGATGATTTAATTGCATTTTTTAATCTTATCCAAAATGCTAACGAACAAGATTTGATTTGTGCTTATCATGATGTTTCTGATGGTGGTTTAATTGCAACAGTAGCTGAAATGCAGTTTTCTGCTCGCGTTGCCATAGATTTGGTTCTAGCTAAAGATAAACTTATTGAGCAGTTATTTTCTGAAGAAATTGGCGCCGTGGTGCAAGTATTGCCTGAAAAACAAGCTGAATTCTTGGCACTTGCCAAAACCTTAAATGCTGATAAATTCTTGAGCAAAATTGGCGTGGTTAAAGAAACCGTCATAGGTGGCGGCAATGTTGATGATTTGACCATCTTTGTAGTCGAAGATATACAAAATCCTATTGATACAGAAGAAACCACTTACCGTTTTAAACGTGCTGATTTGCAAAAACATTGGACAAAAGTCAGCCATGAGATTGCTCGTTTACGCGACAATCCCGAATGCGCCGACCAAGAATTTGCTTTGATTGATGATATTAATCATCATGGGTTGATTGCTTTTGCTAATTATGATTTAAATCAAAAGGTTGAGGCTCCTTATTTAAACAGCCGTACCACTAAACCCAAAGTTGCTATTTTACGTGAACAAGGCGTCAATGGACACTTAGAAATGGCAGCTGGCTTTAGTTTGTCAGGGTTTGATGCAATTGATGTGCATATGAGCGATTTGTTAAAAGGGCGAATTAATCTACGCGATTTTGAGGGGCTTGTAGCGTGTGGCGGTTTTAGTTATGGCGACGTTTTAGGAGCAGGTTCTGGGTGGGCAAATTCGGTGCTGTTTCACGATGAATTGCGCATGATGTTCGCTCGATTTTTTCATCGTCCAGAAACCTTTACACTTGGCGTATGCAACGGCTGTCAAATGATGGCGCAATTAAAAGATTTGATGGTGGGAGCGGAACATTTCCCAAGATTTACTTATAATAAATCCGCTCGTTTTGAAGCGCGTACCGTCAATGTCAAAGTAGAGCGTACTAAATCAGTATTATTAAAGGGCATGCAAGATAGTATTTTACCTGTGGCAGTAGCGCATGGTGAGGGTTATGCCAATTTGACTGATAAAGCGATACATGAGCTTGGATTGCATGGTCAAATTGCTTTGCGTTATGTGGATAGTCAAGGCAATCCAACAGAACATTATCCATTAAACCCAAATGGCTCACCACAGGGTATTACGGGCATTTGTAGCAATGATGGTCGGGTAACTTTAATGATGCCACACCCAGAACGTACCTTGCGCGCCATCAATCATGCTTATAAACCCAAAGAATGGGATAAAGACGGTGCGTGGCTAAGAATGTTCCGCAACGCTCGAGCATTCTTACGTTAAAATTGGCGTAAAAAATGCAATGTAAAATAAAGTGATTTATCTTATAATGTATTGTTTTTAAAAGATAAAGATATTGGTATAATTTTAATCACAATTTATTAGGCGGTATCAAACATCAATATGTAACAATATTGAGATTTTGAAACAATGTCTATACTGGGTAAACATATCCATTGGTTAAAATAGCAATTTATAAAATCACCAATATCCGCTTTGATGATAAAAACGGCATGATTTTGAATGTCGTTTTTTATTATTAGTTGTTTGTCGCGATTGACTTAATTAAGAATTTTTTTTAATGAAAACAATAATAACTTGCAGTATGCAATTTTTATACCATTTATGGTTAAAATTTGTTTATTTTTGCAAATTTTGTAGACAAAGTACAGTGATTTAGTTACAAAGTGTAATGAGTGCAACTAATTATTTTAGTATAATTAATCGCTTAAAAAAATGGTGGACTTTATCAAAAGATGATTACCTTAAATGAATTTGAACGTTTGATTGTGATAAATATCGACCAACAACTAGAACAAAGACTGGTGATTGGCGATGAGGGTGAATTTTTGCAAGAATGGATTTTAACACTCTCTGGAATGAACAAACACGAAAAATACCAACGATTACGGGATTTGTTAAACAATCTTTTGGTAGCTGATATTGGTGAGAATGTATTATTTCGTATTATGTCGGGACTAACCAGCTGTGTCGATCAAACCGTGAGTATGCTGCATCATGATTATGTTTATGAACATCGGGTATTGTCCAGTGAGCAGCAAAAAAGTGTTTTTGAAGTGCGTGATTTGTATTTTTTGATGATTTTGATTTATAAAAATATTGCTACGCGAGCTTATATCCATTTGCACCAAGACGGTGATGACGGTTTTTACAATCAAACAGGCTGGCTAAAAAAAGTAGTCAGTATGGGCTCAGATGCCAAAAAACTCATTACTGCTAGTATTTATCATATGATGGGTTTATATCTAAAGATAATTTTAGAATTTGCTTTAAATTATGAGCATACCCCAAGAATTGTTTGGCAACAGTTAAATTTTTGGTATTTGCGAGCCGTACAAGAAGACATTGCTTATCATAAAATGACAAAAAGCACCAATACAAGTGCGAAAAATTCCATCAATGGACGTTATGAGCAGGCTTGTATTGCCAGTTTTATTAATTTTTTTGCGTATCGTCGTCAAGATATGTTGATGATGTTTAAAATATTACCAGATTGGGTTAATTTGATTCAGAGCACTTTTGAGGCTCGTCCCGAGTTACGCTTATTTGTCAATTTATCAGGACATTATCCACCAGAATTTATTACGCCTTATGCTACCGTCAATCCATACAGTGAAGAATATCAATGTTTGTTTTTTGATGCATCAGCCTTGGTAAGCCAGCTTAAGAAAATTCAATCAGGTAAATACATCAGTAATTATGCGCAGGCGATTTTTGAAAGACGCTTGGCGACATTGGCACTATTATCATTTGACCGCTATGCCAAACAAGATAGGATTGACCGTATTGGACAACAACCAAACTTGCTTTTAACGGGATTTGGGGCGATTTTTCATGAAATTTCAGGCGGCAAAACACTTGCTGAAGTCATTGACTTATCAAACATTCAAGACACCCAGCCTAAACAAATCAGACGACTGCTGCATCAAGATTTTCCAAAAGAGCAAGTGATTGTTAGTAGCAAAAGTGATATTTTAGCACGGTTTTATTATGCCAATCCGCCATTTGGCAAGGCGATTGATGGCAGTTCTAATATTCAAAGAAATTTTTTACAAGTTTTTGGGATTTTTGCTTTAAAATCAGAAAATAGTACCCACCAAAATCCTTGGAGGCTTGGCGTGGTTCAGTGGGCGGATAAATATTTAGATAACGTTGAAGTCGATGGTCGATTACTTGGTCGGATTTTATTGACGGCAGGCGTGCGTTTATTAAGCCATGATGATAGAGGTCAAGATTACGTACATGCTTTATTGATTGAGGGCGATGAACCTGGCCATCAAAGCACACTGATTATTCCACGTTGTCATTTTAAAGTAGGGGATTTATTGTTGATGAGAACAGGCGTCAAAGAAATAGAGTTAAGATTGGAACGCAATTTGCTTTCTACTGATGAAGTAGAACAATATCAAGTTGTACGTCTTAACGGATAATTTGGATAAACAATAAACTATAATTTGTAACAGAGTCGGGTAAACCAAAGTGACCAAAAAAACTTTAAACCTATTGATGATTGATGAAGACCAAATGTATGCTGAAAATTTGGTCAAAATACTGTATGCATATTATGATGAAGTGAATTTAGGTTTTTTGGATGAAAAAGCTGAATTTATTAAAATTTTGCGTCATGAATGGGATGTGCTAATTTTTAATCGGGCTTATGACTTGACTTTGACGGATGTAGTAGGAATTATTCAAGAGCAAAATGTTGAATTGCCAATTATTGAGCTGGTAAAAAGTGAAGAGGCAGCAACCATCAATGAATTTGGTTATGCTGAATTGATTTCAGGCAACATGATAAAATCATTGGTTGTAGGGCAAGATGATAGAATCGTTATGGCAATATGTTTACAAGCCGATTTTATCAAAAGCAAACGCCAAACCCAAAACTTAAGAAATATCTTAAGAGAAGCTGAACAGCGTGCTAATATTTTAATTAAAAACTCAAAATCAGCAGTGGCATATATTGACCAAGGGGTGCACATTTACGCCAACGACCCATATCTTGAGATGTTTGGTTATGATTCTATAGAAGAAATCATTGGTGTGCCTGTGGTGGATTTATTTGCCAGCGGCGATGATGTTAAAGGTTTTAAGCAGTTTTTAAGTCGTTTTAGTAAAGGCGACCGCAAGCAAGTTGAGTTTAATTTTGAGAGCAAACGTACCGATGGCTCAACTTTTGCTTCAAAATTACAATTGGCGGCAGCGACTTTAGAGGGTGAGCCAGTAACACAAATGATTATTCAGCAAAATAAAGTTGGTGATGCTGAACTAATTAAAAAATTAGCAGAAGCAGAACGTCAAGATGTTTTAACAGGGTTGTATAACCGCTTGGCATTTGACGAAATGTTATCTAGAGCTTACCGTCAAGTCATCAATGGCGATAGCCACCTTGCTAGTTTGCTGTATGTACGTATGGATAATATGGGCAAGATTAGCTCAAGTACGGGACTAACAGGTGTTGATGCATCTGTCAAACAAATATCATACTTGCTTAGTGAACACTTTGACAAAGTGGATGCGACCGTTTGCCGTTTTGGTGATACCAGTTTTACGGTTTTAATCCACGATATCAACCAAGAAGAAGTTGTCAAACTTGCTCAATTGGTTTGTCAAAAAGCATCCAGTCTATTGATTGAGGTAGGTTCTCGTACAGTAACCACCAGTTTATCCATTGGTATTGTCATGATTGATGTCAATTCGCCAGAACCGCAAACAATCTTGGAGCGCGCTATAGATACTGCGCACGATATTGACCCTGAAGGCGAACCTTTAGATAAAGTAAAAGTATTTGATATCAGCCAAATTGCTGGTGAAGACGAAGAGCTGATGGGTGAATATTTAAAAAATGCTTTAACAAACAATACGTTAAAATTAAGTTATCAGCCAATTTACGATATCGAGGCGGATAATAATGATTTGTTTGAAGTTTATGTAACCTTGCCACAAGCAGATGGTACCTTGATGACATTGGAAAAAATTGCCCCGATTGCTAAAAAGCACGGGCTTTGCATGGCGCTAGACCGCTGGGTGTTGATTAATGCGTGTAAAAATTTGGCGATGGTACGAAAAATGCATGCCAATACTCGTCTTTTAATCAGTTTATCATCGGCATCACTTGAAGACAGTGCCTTGGCAAGCAATGTAACCAAATTAGTACAAGCTATTGGCGGTGGTAGTGATGTGGTGAGTTTGCAGTTTAATGAACAAGAACTGATTGACTATATGGCAATTGCAAAACGACAATTCATTGCTTTACAAAACATTAATTGCCGCTTGGGTGTTTATAGTTTTGGCAGTACTGCTAAATCTTTGGAAGTGTTGGAACATCTAGCACCAGCAACTGCAAGACTTGCCAGAAGTTATACTAAAGATTTGCACCGTGAAGACAATCTAAACGCTTTAAAATCTTTGGTAGATAGCGCTAATGAACGTCATGTTGGAGTTTTGATGCCATATATTGAAGACCCTTCTACGATGTCTACTGCTTGGTCTGTAGGCGTGAAGTTTTTACAAGGCAATTATCTGCAACCTGCCGACAGTCAAATTGTATATGCTCCACCTGCTGAAGCCTAACAAGCACATTAAACTGACAGGAGTCTTTTAGACTCCTGATTTTTTAGTTATGTTTATGCTTGGTTGTTTTATTGGCTTTGTTTATGTATCAAATAAAAAAATAATAAAGGAAGTTTTGATGAATTCTTTAACATTTATCCAGCAAAAAATTCAAATTCTACTAAACGCATTGAATCAAGTCATTTTAGATAAGGAACAAGCAGTAAAACTGGCAGTGGCATGTTTGTTGGCAGATGGACATTTATTACTTCAGGATTTGCCGGGTATGGGTAAAACCACACTAGCACATAGTTTGGCTCAGCTCTTAGGTATGGATTTTAATCGGGTGCAATTTACCAGCGATATGTTACCTGCTGATATTTTGGGAACAATGGTTCTTGATAGCCATAAACAAGAATTTTACTTTCGTCAAGGAGCGATTTTTACTCAATTATTGTTGGCTGATGAAATTAACCGTTCTAGCCCAAAAACCCAATCCGCTTTATTAGAAGCTATGGAAGAAAAACAAGTAACTCAAGATGGTCAAAGTTATCCACTGCCAAAACCATTTTTTGTCATTGCTACCCAAAACCCACTTCAGCAGGCGGGCGTTTATCCATTACCAGAATCTCAGCTTGACCGTTTCTTGATGTGTGTGTCTTTAGGATATCCATCACAATTAGCAGAACGTGAACTGTTGGAAGGCACCAGCAGAAGACAAATGATTGCTCAATTGTCAGCAATTTTAAACGTTGATGAAGTGGTGCAAGCTCAAAAAGAAGCCTTAGAATTATACATTGCGCCTGTGGTTTTGGATTATATTCAAGAACTGGTTGCTAAAACACGCAGCAGTCAAGAATATCATGGTCTATCTCCTCGTGGTGTTTTAGCATTAAAAAGAGCCGCGCAGGCTTATGCTTACGTATTGGGTCAAAGTAACGTTGCCATTGATGATGTGCAAGCGGTATTTGCAGCAGTTGCTGACCATCGTTTGGGACAAAAGTTTGTTCCTTTTTATTATGCTAATGGCTCAACCAAAGAGACCATTGCAGCAAAAATCTTGCAACAAGTTGCGACAGATTAATAAATCAGCAGTTAATTATATGAATAACCTTAGCAAAGATGCTGTTTTAAAAAAACATCTTATAAAAAACTGGCTTCAAAATACCTCCATCTATACACACATTGAGCGGTTTATTCAAATTCGTAGCCCTCGCTGTGATGATGTTACGCTGGGAATTAAAAATGTTTATGTATTTTTGGATAAAAATGGCATTTTATTTGTATTGCTTTTGCTATTAACTTTTGTGCTTGGAGTGAATTATTCTAATAATTTGGTGTTGGGTTTCTGTTTTTATTTGTCAGCTATTTGGTTTGTAAGTATTTTTTATACTTTTGTGCAAGTATCAGATTTACATATTAAGCTGATGGAAGTGCCATTATCACCATCAAATCAAAAATCATATGTTTTGGTGGAATTAAGCAGTAAAAGTGGCAAACCAAGCCAGCAAATCACATTGTATTTTGACCAAATAGATGATGATAAAAAAGCAGAAATTACCCACATTGCTTTGGTGGATAAAGTAGCTTTGTGTCAAGTTGCCATTAACACCAGAGAACGAGGAAAGATGATTCTACCGCGGCTGATTGTCAAAAGCACCTACCCGTTTGGAGTTATCCAGGCATGGTCTTATGTTTATTTTGCTACACCAATGTATGTTTATCCAGAACCCATCAGTATCAATGATGAAGAAATTTATCAAAAAATAAAAAGCGATGATAATGCGCAAAACTACGCTTTAGGGCAAGAAGATTTTAGCTATCTTCAAGAATATATTCTAGGTGAAAATTTATCCAGAGTATCTTGGGTGCATTTGGCAAGAGGGCAAGAGATGCTTACAAAAAAATTTTCTGAACAAATGGGTACAAGTTGGCAGTTAAACTATACAGATATGCCCGCCAAAGACCACGAAACCAAATTAAGTCAGCTTTGTTTTTTGGTTGATAAATTATCTCAAACTCAAACGCCTTTTTCATTGGTACTGCCCAGCCAAACTCAACCTTCTCAAATAGGTGCAGGAGATGCTTTTGTACGTCAAAGTCTTTTGCGTTTAGCTTTAGAGCCAAAAGTTTAGCTGTTTTTATTTTGCTTATCTTTTATACATAACCACTATTTTGTCGCTTTATATCCAACGTTTATGACCGCACCTATTTTTGAAGACTACGCCTTAGGTAAAAAAACATTATCAGACAGCAAGATTTATCTGTTTTCATGGCGAAAAAAACTTCTTGCCTTGCCAGCATATCATTGGCTACTGATGGTGTTTTTATTGGTGCTGATTCCTCATTTATCGGTTTTACCTATGTGGCTGACAGGGTGGACAATGCTGATGATTGTGCTACAAGTACCAGTAGTAAAATTAGGATTATCTCGCCTGACATCAGGGCGATTAAAACGCATTTTTAATCCATTAAAAATTTTTTCATTATTTGTTATTTCTTTTTTTGTTTGGATTAATTTTAATCAAAGTTTTAGTGTAGAATTTACCGTTGGCTTACTTTTGGCTGTTTTTTCAGCAAAAATATGTGAATTTTACAATCGCCGAGATGGATATATTTTACTCAATTTATCATTATTTATATTGGCAACCGCTTTTTTATTAAGGCAGGATATTGCCTTAGTGTTGATAGGGCTGCCCGTATTTTTTGCCACCTTAATTGGGTTTATTGCTTTAAATGACAAAGATGAGCAAACACCCACAAAAAGACTCAATACGCTTGGTTTACTTGTCCTGCCTGCGTTGCCTTTATTGGTAGTGTTATTTGTCTTTTTTCCTAGAATCCCGCCTTTATGGTCCTTGCCAATATCGGGTGATAAAGCCGAGACGGGCGTATCAGAAACCATGTCCCCAGGCGATTTTTCAAATTTAAGTCGTTCTAGCGAACTGGCGTTTCGAGTAGAGTTTTTAAATACCCCTCCTAGCCGTTTTGATATGTATTGGCGAGGTTTGGTTTATGAAAGTTTTGATGGCGCAACTTGGCGAATGAATGATGAATTGATGCAGGTATATTTGCCAAGACATGAAACCACACCACCGCACTGGGCTCAAATTAAACAAGGTGGATTTTATGATTATCGGGTAATTTTAGAGCCAACCCAGCAGTATTGGTTGTTTGCTTTGGATTATCCAATTCCATATGATGAAAATTATATGTATCTGACCAATAGTTTTACTTTACAATCATTGATGGATGTAACTAAGCAATTAAGTTATACCGTGCATTCCTACCCTGATGCGGTTATTGGTAAGGCTTTAGATGCGAATCAACGTCAGATAAATTTAGAAATTCCTGAAGGCAATCCTCAATCACAACAATTTGCTCAAAAAATGTACGAACAAAGCGGTCATGACCCTGAAAAATACGTTCAAAACATTCAAACGTACATTCAAGCACAAGGATTTAAATACACATTATCCCCACCACGTTTACATAATCACCGAATTGATGAATTTTTATTTGATACCAAGGCAGGATTTTGTGAGCATTATGCTTCTAGTTTTACTTTTTTGATGCGTGCTGCTGGCATTCCGGCACGTGTGGTTGGTGGATATCAAGGCGGAGAGCTTGGTGCTGACGGCAAAAGCTGGGAGGTGCGCCAGATGGATGCACACGCTTGGAGCGAGATTTGGTTGGAAAATAAAGGTTGGGTGCGTATTGACCCAACAGCATTTATCGCTCCTGACCGTATCGAAAACGGAATGAATAATACGACGCAAAAATCCGCTGATGAATTATTTGGTAATGATATAAAAGGTAAATGGTATTATCAGCAATTTCGTCTTTTTAAAATGTTCAATCGCTATTCAGACCAAATTAGTTATTATTGGCAAAAACAAATTGTTGGATTTAATCAAGATAAACAAAAAAATGCATTGTCCAAGTGGTTTAATATCCATAATATCCAAGAGCAATTTGTAGTATTAATAACGCTACTTGGAGGGTTAATTGCTTTATTTATATTTTGGGTGATGCAAAAACGCAAAAAACGTTATCATCCATTGGATTTGCCATTAATGTTATTATCTAAAAAATTAACCAAAGTCAATCCTGTTTTGGCTAAAGCCACAAGTGAACCTTATTTGTCGTGGCTAGACAGAGTTGGAAAAGAGATTTTGGATAAAAAAACCATTCAAGAAGTGCAAGGTTTGTATCGTCAATATCGTTATGGTCAACATAAAGCAAATCAACAAACTATCAAAAAGATGAATCAATTAACCAAAGAAATTTTGAATTCATTTCATCAAAAATATTAAAAAGGTATTTGAGTAAAATTGTTTTTAATTCAATTATTGTTATAATGATGATGATTTAAACAAATGGATATGTGTCATCATGATGGTATCAAAACAATTGGATAATGAAGAGATATTACTACCTGAGTATCTACAACAAAATACTCAAAATGCCTTAACAAAACTTGTTATTGTCTCATCAGCTGATGAATTATTACAATATTTAAAACAGACAAAAGACCCCATTTTATGGTTGGATTTAGAGTTATGTCCCGAAAATGATGTTAAGGATGCATCTGGTTATGACAATAATAAAAATAAACCCACTTGTCAATTATTAAAAGGAGCTATGGTAATTGATAATTACTGTTGCATGTTTGATAAAGAACAGTTTATTTCTTGGCATACAGCCATCATAAAATTGATGAATCAATCCCACTCTCTAGGCGGTCATAATATTATTGATTTTGATTTACCAGAGCTTGTCAAACTTTTTGAAAGTCTAAATAATATAACAATTGATGAACGCATGCTCAATGCATGGCAACAAAAATCCTGTGATACGCTTAGATTGTCAAGTTTGTTGTTTCCTCATCAGCCTAGCCATGCACTAAGTAAACTATACAAAGCCAACACTCAAAACAATCATCCTATTTTTGATTGTATAGAAAGTCGATTAATATTTGAGCGGTGCAAGGTGGCATGGACTCACTTATCCAACGTATGGCAGTCATTATTTTATCAGCTATTGCCAGTCATCAAACCACTCAATCATTTTAAATATGATTTTTTTGAAGTGGCAGATAATCCACTTAACTGGCAGGAATTATTCAGTGATTTACCGGTTGGAGATAAAACGGCATTGATGGATTTTTTAAATCAAAAAATTAAAACTGCCCAAAACTGGAAAAATCTTGGAGTCGCTTGTTTTGTGAGCTGGTTGCGATTTTTTGATAAACCAAGCGCTCGTCGTCCAATTTGGATAATGAAACACGACGTTTTTCAGACGGGTTTTGTGCAAGCTGAACAGCTTTTTTGGCAGAACGATACTCAGAATGAACAAAAATTAAACGATTGGTTGGATACAGAATGTCAGGCGTTTTTTGGTTATAATTTGCGAGATGGTCAAAAAAATATTATTAAAAACATTTTCCAAGACCAAAATATGACTCTTGGTATTTTACCAACAGGTGGCGGCAAAAGTTTATCGTTTCAGTTGCCCGCTTTAATTATGAGTAGATACCATCGCGATTTGACGGTGGTAATTTCACCGCTGCAAGCGCTGATTGAAGACCAAGTCATTGATTTAAAATTAAAACTTGAAAAATCACGTTTTAGCGATTATAAAACACGGATTGGTTATCTAACCGCCAATCAAACTCCCGAAATACAAAATGAGGTTTTAACTGCTGTATGGCTGGGTCAGGTGGATATTTTGTATTTAAGTCCAGAACGATTGGGTGCAACTTGTATTAAAAAATTATTAAAACACCGCCCGCCTGCGTTTTGGGTGTTAGATGAAGCTCACACCTTAAGCCAATGGGGCATTGATTTTCGCCCTGATTTTTTACGCATTGCTGAACACATTATGGCGTGTTACGGCATCCAATTAAAAGATACCCAATCAAATACACAAGCTGATTTATATCAAACAGACTTATTAGAACAGCTTGAGCACCCAATAGATTTTACCCCGCCAAAAATTGCCCTAGTCACTGCAACGGCTTCTAAAAAAATTCGTGACGATTTAAAAAAAGAACTAACTGATAAATTAATTCCTTTGGTGGGCGCAACAAAAGATTTGGTGCAATGCGGTGTTAGTTTGGATGATTTTCAGGTGTGGCGGGATAATATTTTGTTGTCTTTTTTAGAAGTTCCTAAAGACAGATACGATAAAAAAACTCAAACTTATACACCACATTATCGCTACACAGAAATTTTAAAAATTATTCTTAAAAGAAAATTGGAATATCAAATCCAGTGCATTGAAACCAATAAAGAAAATAAAGGTGTGGCTTTGGTTTATGTTCGTAATAGAAAACTGTGTGAAGCGTATGCCAGCGATTTTGCCGATAAAGAGTTAAAAGCTGCTTGTTATCATAGTAAGTTATCCAAATCTCAAAAACAAAATGTCTTATCGCAATTTAAAAATCATGAGCTGGATGTGGTTGTTTGTACAAATGCTTTTGGTATGGGGATTGATAAAGAGGGCATTCATACGGTCATTCATTCAGGTGTACCAAATAATTTAGAATCGTATGTCCAAGAGATTGGTCGTGGCGCCAGAAAAGAAGGCGAAGTTGCGCACGCATATTTGTTGTGGAGTGAAGAAGACATTGAGCTCTTATTTTCTCAAGATAAAAAATCGCGCATTCCGAACGAAAAAACACTTCATGATTGTTGGGAAGTTGTTAAAACAGCTACAACCAAACCGCCAAAAGAATGCTGGATTAACGCTCATTCGTTATCGCCTATTTTACAGATTGACGAACCCGAAGAGCTAAATACTCAAATACGTATTGTGCTTTTGACTTTGGAGCGTCACGGATTATTAAAAGAAAAAGAACGTCAACCTGCCTATATTAGCATTAAACTTTTAAAAAAACCCGACAATGAATTTGGACGAGAATTTGTATTAATTTATCAAAAATTAATTGAATTGGGCGAGCAATTTGAAAAATCAAATCAGGTACAAAGTCATTATTACTTGCCAGATTTGGCGCAAGTTTTAGGCTATTCGATTAAAGATTTATTAAAAAAAATCGGTAAAATGGTGGAATTTGGTTCAATAGAATGGCAAATCTACTTAGCTATTAAATCCAAATACACCCAAGTTTATCAAAAAACATTATTTAATCGCGCAATCCGTGCATGTTACGCCATACAGCAATGTATTACAGAGCAAAACTTAGAGGGGCAAGAATCGATTGATGATAATATTGCTTATGATGGCTATACCAGCATTCATGATGGCGCCTTACTAAATTGGATGAAAAAAAATCAAATCAATCTGAAACCAAAAGAAATCTTTGCTGTTTTACGTGCTTTAAATGTGCTTTTTGCGCGTCAAAATCGTTACCAATGGCAGATTGAACCCACACATGAAGTTAAAAATCGTTTAAAACAAGAAGACAAGACACATAGCTGGACATCGTGGCTTGAAATTGCTGAAGAAAATCACCGAAATTTAGAAGAGCTTTTTGAATATTTACAAAGTCATATGCCTGATAAAAAAGGCGCATTAGAATACTTTGATTTACATGATTTGGCTTTGACATTGCAGCTTAGTTGCCATGACACATTGCTAAGATTGCAAACGCTGCAAAATTTAAACATTATTGAGCTTTCATGCCTTGATGGCTCAAATGAGCTGGTGTTTTTTGTAGAAAAAGGCACAAAAACCAAATTGCATTCAGATGTTGCTTATCAGTATTTAAAAGAGCATTACGATGAACGTTGTCAAAAGATTCATGTATTGTATCACTGGCTAAAAGAAAATAATCCTGACATCAAAAGACAGATGTTGGAAGATTATTTTCGTTATGGTATGCAAAAAATCGTACAAAAATATTTGCCAGAGGATGTGGATTCAACCAAGCCTTATTTAAAAAATTATCGTCAGCTTATTTTACCCTCTTGGTTAAGTAACACTCAAAGAAGTATCATCACCAACACCAGTCGCGCATCTCTAGTGCTAGCAGGACCGGGTTCTGGAAAAACTACCGTCGTGGTGCATCGAGTGGCGTATTTATTGATGCAGGAAAATATTGACCCGCAAAAAATACTGATTTTAGCTTACAATCGCATGGCGGTGCATGAGTTAAGAGCACGACTAAAAAAACTGGTGGATAAACATGCAAATGGCGTTACCATCACCACGTTTCATGGGCTTGCAAGAAGCATTATTGACCGCAATGAAAATGATGTATCTCAAGAAGAATTAGCTCCCATTATCAATCACTTAAAAGATGGTAATAAAACCCATAACAATAAACTCATGAGCGAATTAGAAGATGCCGCTCGTTATATTTGGTTGATTGATGAGGCAATACGCACTTTAAAAGAAGACCCTAAGTTTTTCCAATATATTATGGTCGATGAATTTCAAGATGTGGATGAAAAACAATACACCATGATTGGCATGCTTGCTGATTTAAAAATGGTGGATGATGAAGAGCAACATAATGAAAATACTCAAAAATTAGATAAAATAACAGCGAATAAGGATAATTATGAACAGCAAGGCTATTTGATGGTGGTGGGCGATGATGACCAAAATTTATATGAATGGCGTGGAGCCAGTGTGCGCTTTATTCAAGAGTTTGAAAAAAATTATCACATTACCGACAGTCAAAAATTTTATTTATTGGAAAATTATCGCAGTAGTTGTGATATTGTTGAGCTGGCAAATGCCTTCATTGAGCAATCAATACCTCAAAAAAATCGCTTAAAAACTCCTGAGCATGCAGTCATTGCTAAAGGCGACAATCCCAATATGGGCATTCGTTTTGGTGGGTTTGAGCAACCAAAAGGCATTGATATGGCATACTGGTTAAGTTGTGATATTGTTCAGAAACTTAAAAATATGACAGAAACAGGTGAAAAACAAAGCATTGCCGTGCTTGCGCCAAGATGGGAAATTTTTGACGCTATTCAACATTATTTGCAGATAGAAGGTATTGAAAGTCAGCGTTTTAATGAGCAGGAAAATCGCTTGTTGCCAGCCAATAGCGTGATTGGAAGAGCGCTGCAAAGTTATATTATAAGCCTGACCGATGAGAAAGTAAGGGAATTTTTGGATGACCTAAATCAAAGTGGGGTAATAAAAGTTTTGGAAGCGTGGCGAAAAAAATATAATTTTAACCCACTGGATAACGCTTGGCAGGCAATTTTACATAATGTATCTAAAGTATCATTACTTAATTTAGACAACTTATTAACTGCTATTAAAACCGCTGAATACGACAATGATAAAGCGGTATCGCTGATTACTTATTACAGCGCTAAGGGCATGGAATTTGACCACGTTTATGTTGTTGATGATAGAAATTACTTTGCTGATAATTTGGGTGATTTTCGTTCATTGTATGTAGCATTAACACGGGCAAAACATTCTTTAACCATCTTACAAAACAAAGAACAATATAATCGGGTTTTATGTGATTTACTTTATAAAAATAAAATGGGCGAGATCATGAAAATTGATTTGGTAGAAAAGCCCAAATTTTTGCAGTTTAATCGGTATTTAACATTAAAAGAAATCCATTTAACACCATCTGAATTAACAAAAGATGATGACGCAAGAGCTTTTATTTCACAGACCTTTGCTAAAGATTGGGGGTGTAATACGGTGGATTTGAGTCAAGTTTTTAAAAATGACCACGGTCAGGGTTTTTATTCTAAAAAGAACAGGCTTTTGGTAAAGTTTTCTAATTATTTTAAAAAAGAGCCTTACGCTGCAGATGTAAAAATTTTAAGTTTTACCACAACCTATTATTTTCAGCGTGAATTGAGCTATTATCAGCAAGTCGGTTACAACGGCAACGAGCGAGAACATTGCCTAATTATACCGTTTGTAACCATTATTAAGCCGCTAAATCGTTAATTTGTGGATGTATGCAACATAAATAACAACGTTAATGTAAATCAACACACCAATATTTTAAAGTGGTGTATTCATCAAGCCCATATTTAGAGCCTTCTCGCCCAAAACCTGACTGCTTGATACCCCCAAACGGGGCAACTTCGTTAGAAAGCAGTCCTGTATTTTGGGCAACCATTCCATATTCTAATTGCTCACTCATGCGCCATGCTAAAGCATAATCTTGAGTATAAAAGTAACTGGCTAAGCCAAAATCGCTATCATTGGCAAGCGTTAAGACTTCATCTTCATCATCAAAACCAAAAATTGGCACGATGGGCGCGAAAATTTCTTCATGACTGATAAGCATTTTTGAAGTTAAATTTGTGATGATGGTTGGTTCAAAGCAGTATTGTCCAATTGGGCTGGGACTACCACCAAGAATTAGTTTTGCGCCTTTATCTAAGGCATCTTTAAGTAGGAATTGAGTTTTTTCAAGAGCTTGCTGATTAATCAAAGTGCTAATGTCTGTATCAGGGTGTAAGCCATTTCCTAATTTTAGTTGTTGAACTTTGTTAACCAATTTGTCAATAAAGACTTCTTTAATGGTGTTTTGAATATAGATTCGGTTTGCGCAAACACATGTCTGTCCAGCGTTGCGAAATTTAGAGGCAATAAGCCCATCAACGGCTTTATCTAAGTTGGCATCCTCAAACACAATAAAGGGCGCATTACCACCTAATTCCAAAGATAGTTTTTTTAAGCTGTCAGCGCATTCTGCCATGAGTTTTTTACCAGTCGCGGTAGAACCAGTAAAAGACAGCTTAGCAATACGTGGGTCTTTGGATAAAATAGAACCAATTTCTGATGAATGACCAGTAACAACCTGCAAAACACCATCTGGCAAGCCTGCAACCTGACCTAAATATGCCAGTGCCAATGCAGTAAAAGGCGTTTGACTGGCAGGTTTTACCAACATGGTGCAACCTGATGCCAAAGCAGGCGCGACTTTTCGGGTAATCATTGCAGCAGGAAAATTCCAAGGCGTGATAGCTGCACAAACACCAATAGGTTGTTTTAACACCAAATAACGTTGCTGGCTACTTTTGCTGGTTAAAATATCACCATCTAAGCGTTTAGCTTCTTCAGCAAACCAGCGAATAAAACTATTAGCGTAGGCGATTTCACTTTTGGACTCTTTAATGGGTTTGCCTTGCTCTAACGTCATGATGGTCGCTAAATCGTCGCAATTATCATCAATCAGCTTTGCCCATTGCTGTAAAATTTGACTGCGCTGATGAGCACTTTGGTTCGCCCAAGATTTTTGACTGGCTTTGGCATACCCAATGGCTTTTTTCACATCATGGCTGGATAATGCAGGAACGCTGCCTAAAAATTGATCATCAAAAGGATTATGAACAGCGATGGTATTTCCATTGCTGGTTTGCCATTTGCCATTAATCAAACAGGCTTGTCGAAATAAAGCGGTATTTTGTAATAAAGTCATCATGACGCGTACCTAAATTAAATGCTGAAGTTTGTTTGGTATATTGCTTTAGATTATAACAAATTTCTTATTTGTAATGATGATTTTAAAATAGTGATTTAAAAATAATAGGTTAAAATAAACTTCATAAAAAAGACATGGTTAATTATGATTAACCATGCCTGATATTTTATTGAATCACCATTAAAAAAAGCAATTTATCTAAAAATAACTGAAACAATATTAATCTTTAAAGTTATTAAACTGCAAAGGCACTCCAAACGATTTTTCTTTTAAAAATGCCATAACTGCTTGCAGATTATCTTTTTTCTTGTCATTAACGCGAATTTTATCGCCTTGAATGCTAACCGAAGCCTTTAAGTCGGATTCTTTAATGGCTTTGGCAATCTTTTTGGCACTGTCGCTGTCTAGACCATCTTTTAATTTAATCAGCTGTTTTGTGCTTTTTCCTGAAGCTGTCTTGTCTTCTGGTTCTAAAGATTGTAAATCTACACCACGTTTAATTAATTGTTTTTCAAAAATTGCGTATACATTTTCTGCTTGCAATTCATTATCAGCAGTAATAGTAACGGTTTTATTTTTTTCATTTAATTCAACATGAATGTCGCTACCTTTAAAATCAAAACGTGTGGCAATCTCTTTTTGAGTGTTGCCAATGGCGTTTTTAACTTCTATTAATTGCAGTTCTGAAACAATATCAAATGAAGGCATATAATTTCCTTAAAAAACAATTTTCATAAAATAATCATTCATTGTTGTCATTTTCATCAGTTTGACCATGTTGCTCAATCAGCATTGAGGTGTGATTAAAAATATGACAAAAAAGTTCTGCGGTTTTTTGAGTATCATACAAAGCAGAATGGGCATTGTTATTATCAAAATCAATCCCTGCTAAAATGCATGCTCGAGCCAAAACCGTATGCCCTAAAGCCAGCGCTGAAAGACTTGCAGTATCAAGCACGCTAAAGGTATGAAATGGTGAGTGATTTTTGCTATTGGTGCGAGTAATAGCGGCATTGACAAAACCTAAATCAAAATGCGCATTATGCCCAACTAAAATACACTGACGACAGCCATGCTGTTTTTTGAGCTCTTTTAGCGTTTTAAAAATTCGGCGCAAAGCTTTTTTTTCATCTTCAGCAATGGCTTTGCGAAATGGGCTGTTTGGGTTGATTCCTGTAAATTCCAAAGAAGATTTTTCAAGATTTGCCCCAACAAAAGGCTCAATATGAGCATTTAGAGCCTCACCTTGATACAGTTTGCCTTCTTCATTCATTAAAATTGGCACGCAAGCAATTTCAAGTAAGGCATCCGTGCTAGCATTAAATCCTGCAGTTTCTACATCTACCACTACAGGCATAAATCCGCGAAATCGTTCCGCAAGTGATGTTTTTGATGGCGTGTTAGGCTGGGTCATTGTATGCTCCAAGACAGCGTTTGACCTGCCAAAAGTGGTGTTAAAGTTTTTCCGTCAAGATAAGGATAATTTTGAGGAACAATTTGTTCTTGCTTAACCAGCGTAATGGTGCCAGTATTGATGGGGAATCCATAAAATTCTGCTCCAAAGCGACTGGCAAAATTTTCAAGTTTGTCCAAAGCATGAACGCTTTCAAACGCTTGAGCGTAAAGTGGTAGCGCATGAACTGCCGAATAACAACCAGCACAGCCACAAGATGCTTCTTTGGTATGAGTGGCGTGTGGGGCTGAATCTGTGCCTAAAAAAAACTTACGATTGCCTGATGTGGCAACTTCCAGCAACCTTTTTTGGTGTTCACTGCGTTTTAAGATGGGTAGGCAGTAAAAATGGGGTTTGATGCCACCAACCAACAAATCATTACGATTAAATAATAAATGTTGTGGGGTAATTGTAGCGGCAACATTGTCTTTTTGTGCTAAGCAAAAATCAGTGGCATCTTTGGTGGTGATGTGTTCCATAACGATTTTTAAATCGGGAAAATGCTTGATAATTTTGTTTAAAATTTCATCTAAAAAACGTTTTTCACGGTCAAAAATATCTACATCATTATGAGTAACTTCACCATGCACCAAAAGTGGCAGTTCATACTTTTGCATGGCTTCAAAAACATCACTGCGACCTAAGATGTCTGTAACCCCATCGTTTGAATTGGTGGTCGCGCCTGCTGGATATAGTTTCACGGCTGAAACAATCCCAGACTCCTTTGCTTGTTTGATGTCAATTGCACTAGTGTGGTCAGTTAAATAAAGTACCATGCGTGGATCAAAGGTTTGCTTGCGTTCGTCTTTAATACTACTTTGATGAAGCGCGTTTAAAATACGAGCGCGATAAGCTTTGGCATCTGCTGCTGTTTTAACCGCTGGGATTAAGTTTGGCATGCAAATCACGCGATTAAAACTTTGAGCGGCATGGGGAACAGTGGTTGATAATGCGTCATTATCACGCAAATGAATGTGCCAATCGTCAGGCTGAATGATGGTTAGACTGGTCATGAGTTGCTCGGGATAAAATGTCTATTATTTAGGGTAAACGGTATTTTGTCAAGTTTTGACAAGCTGGGCAAAGTGATTATTTGTAAAAGGATGATTTTAGAAGAAATTGCATAAATAAATTGGTTTTATCTTATGATTGGTTTACAATCTATAAAATCATTTTAAATAACAATAGGTGTTTTTTTGCAATATTTTGACAGACATGAAGGCGGTGAAAACGCCATTTTAGTGCATTTGGATATTTATGATGTGGCTGACCCTGACGACTTAGAGGAGTTTCGTTTGCTTGTACATTCAGCAGGCGCCAATGAGCTTTTGGTGGTTGCAGGTAGCCGAAATAAACCAAATGCTAAATATTTTGTTGGTACAGGTAAAGCCGAAGAAATCGCTGAAAAGGTAGCCGAGTTACAAGCTGATATTGTGATTTTCAATCATAATTTAAGTCCAAGTCAAGAACGAAATCTGGAAAGTTTATTAAAATGCCGAGTGCTTGACCGTACTGGATTGATTTTGGATATTTTTGCTCAGCGTGCCAGAACGTATGAAGGAAAATTACAAGTAGAGCTTGCCCAGCTGAATCATCTGTCCACGCGTCTTGTGCGCGGCTGGACTCATTTGGAGCGACAAAAAGGCGGTATTGGACTTCGTGGTCCGGGTGAAACTCAGTTAGAAACCGATAGACGACTTTTGCAAATTCGGGTAGGGCAGCTAAAAACCAAACTTGCCAAAGTTAAACAAACCCGCCAGCAAGGGCGCAGTCGTCGCCAAAAGTCGGATATACCAACGATTTCTTTGGTTGGTTATACCAATGCAGGCAAATCAACCTTATTTAATCGTTTGACTGATGAAACGATTTATGCAGCTAATCAATTGTTTGCAACGCTTGACCCAACATTACGCCGAGTAAACTGGTCAGGTGTGGGTAATGTGGTTTTGGCAGATACGGTTGGGTTTGTGCGTCATTTACCTCATGAGCTGGTGGAAAGTTTTCATGCTACGTTAGAAGAAACGTTACAAGCCGATTTATTATTGCATGTGATTGATGCATCCAGTGAAGACATGCACGCTCAAATTGCTGCGGTTAATGATGTGTTGCAGCAAATTAAAGCTGATGCTCCTGTACTTTTGGTTTATAACAAAATTGATAAAAGTGGTGAAACGCCTGCAATCCATTACCAAAATCCCAACCTTCCAAGTCGGGTTTATGTATCTGCTAAAGATGGATTGGGTATTGATAAGTTGATTTATGCTGTTGGTGAGCTGTTAAGCGGCAGACTCGCTACCTACCATTTAACATTGCCTTATGATGCAGGCAAACTTAAAAATGCACTGCATGAACTTGGAGTTATTCAAAAAAGCGATTATGATGAGACAGGGCATGAGTGTTTAACCGTTGTGCTGGCAAACGATACTTTAAAAACATTATTGGGCAAATATCAAATTAACCCTTTTGATGTTCTATCGCCTCACGAAGCCAAAACGATGTTACCTGTTTTGGAAGATTTTGAAAAATAAACTAATTTTGTTCAGCTATTACCAGTTTTTCTAGCCGTTCCAGAGCTTTGATAACATCTTGCTTGTATTGAGCGGATTTTATCCAAGCAGGCAGGCGTGAAAAATAACTGCTATTACTGGTTTGGGTTAAACGTTCACGCAAATCGGCGGTGATGTATTTTTTGAATTCTTTTAAATGAGCAGGATTGTACACACAAATAACCCCCACGTCTTGTGGGTGTTTGTAAATACAATGAAAAACCATAAACAGTAAGGGTTATATCGTCAGGATAATATTGAACCACATCACAGCGATGAATGGTAAAATGGGACGTTTTTTGACAAATAGGACAGGTGATGGGCAGGGTTTTGGGAACAGTAATTTGATTTTTGGGCAGTGTTTTTTTTAACAGCAGCTGATTTCCACAGTAATGACAACGCTCCCGATGGCGAACTTCTTGTTTTTGTATATCGCCAACATAGGTTGGATTGGTATGGGTGTCAAATATAAACCCGCAAGGACAACGTACAATACAATTGATGTGATGGCATTTTTGACAATGAGTTCTTTTATATTCTGTTTTTTGGTGACATCTTGGGCAATGTACCCACAAAACATCTAAAAATTGCCAATCCATCCAACCCATATCTAAATGTCGTTTTGGTAACGTCATATTTTCTCTTCATTATCAATTATCTTCATCATTTTACTAAAAAATAGCGAACATTTCTATCTTGTTGCTTTTTAACTCTTTTATCATCGTGTTACTATACCATTTACCGTTACAAAAAACTGACCACTCAATTAAAATAAAGGAGAAAACCATGAAACCTGCTTATCACTCACCAAGTTTTTGGTTTGGCATGCTGGCAACGGTCATTATTGTGGTAACGGTGCGTGAAACAGCTTTGTATGTTTGTACTCTTTTAAAAATGCCAACCGCTGCAAATATTGTTGGACTGGTTACGTTGTTTTTGATATTAATGGCGTATCGTTTTGTCAAAGGCGGATTGCCTTCATGGTTGAGTTATTCGGCTAGTTTATTATTGGTGGATAGCGGTTTTGCCTTTTTGCCTGTATCAGCGGGGGCAGGTATTTTAATGTTTGGACTGGGTTTAGAATTTTGGGCGGTGTCTTTAACAATTATAATCAGCGTTGTATTGCCGCTTTGGTTTGTGGCAAAACTTGCTCAAGCATGGCTTGTTAATGAAAAAAATCCTTAAAAAAATAAAAAGATAGCCAGTAACTACAATTACAGCCATCAAAAAAGGAAATGGATAATGCAAAATATAACAACACAAATTGATAGTATGTTAATGATAATGGCATTTGCAATTACATTGATTGCTCATATAGGTGCAAAATATGTGCTGTGTTATCTTAACCGCTACATTCGTGGCATTCCAATGATTATTATTGCGATTTGTTTGACGCTGATTTTGTTGTTTGTTGTGCAAGTACCTTATCAAACTTATTATGTCCACGCCAAACCAGTTTTTGACCGTTTGTTGGGATATAGCACGGTCTTATTGGCAGTACCTTTGGCAGGTATGGATTTTAAAGGTTTGCCCATCAAAAAATTATCCGCAATTGTGATTTTGGCCAGTATTATTGGGGCGGTCTTACCGATGTCTTTGGCGTATGTTTTTGGACTAAGTTACGATACCTTTTTGGCGTTCGCAACTCGCTCTGTAACCACACCTGTGGGTTTATCCATCGCACAAATTATCAATGCGCCATTGGTGATGGCAAATTTAATTATTATCGTGTCAGGAATTTTGGGGGCAGGTATTTGTCGATTGCTTTTTTTGAATATAGAGGATGATAGAGCAAAGGGGCTATCTTTAGGGTTGGTAGCTCATGCCATTGGTACGGTAGAAGCTTGGCAAATTAGCCCAGTAGCAGGACGCTATGCAGCGTTTGGGTTGGCAATTAATGGACTGGTTACGGCAGTGTGGTTGCCAGTAGCTATTATATGGATTTTTTAGAGTTTATTTCTGCTAATTTGATAGTTGGTCATTTACATAATCATAAAAGAGTTTGAAAATACAGCAAAATATCTTTATTAATACTTTACATTTTTAATGTAATGATATAACATACCTTCCAATTTTTACTGGGCTAAAAGTTGGAAGTAGTATGAATCATAGTTATAAGGCGTTATATGCGTCATTATTTTTGATGGGATTTGCCAGCGAATCACTTGCACAAACAGAGGTTATACAAACTGACTCGGTATTAACTGATTCAGTATTAACGAACACAGCAGATGAAACGCAAGCATCAGATAATACCGAACAAAATTTTGTACGTTTACAAGATGTATTCATCACCGTAGAAAGAAAAAAAATGCATGGTAGCCTGTTACAAGGCAAAATGGGCGTTAGCGAAAAAATCATTGATAAAGAAGTGCTAAAACAGCGCGGCGTAAATTTGGGCAATGCTTTATCTGATGAGTTGGGTATTCATGCTAGCAATTTTGGTGGTGGTGCATCTGCTCCCGTGATTCGCGGACAAGAAGGTAAGCGTATTAAAATCCTAAACAATGGCAGCGATGTATTAGATATGTCAGCTATGTCGCCTGACCATGCGGTAACAGTAGATAGTATGTTGGCAAGCCAAGTAGAGGTTTTGCGTGGAGCAACCACACTGCTTTATAGTTCAGGTAACTCAGCAGGCGTGGTTAATGTTGTGGGCAATAAGATTCCTGATAAATTGCCCAAAAAAGCCATAGAAGGCGAAACTGGAGTGCGCTTTAACACCGCAGATAAAGAAAAGCTGGTAACAGGAGCGTTTACTGCCAAACTTGGCAACCATCTGGTGGCAAATGTTCAAGGTCTTTATCGCGACACAGATGATTATAAAACTGCCAGTTATACTTATCAGGGTCAAGAACATAAAAAACTTGCTAACAGTTTTGCTGATAGTAAAAGTGGTAGTTTTGGCATATCATGGGTTGGCGATAGAGGTTATTTAGGAGCATCCTACGGTCAACGACGTGATAAATATGGATTACCTGCGCACTCGCATTTATATGACAATTATTATTTGCATGTGATATTAAATGAAGCATTTTGGCGCAAACCTTATTTAAAACATTATCCGTTTTTAATGGATGAAACCGATATTGATTATAATAACCCCGGTTTAGATTGTATTAAAAAAAGTTGGCACAGTCATGGTCACACTTGTGGGCACAATCACAGTCATGACAGTGCAAGCGATTCTCATAATCATAGCCACCACGACAATCCACACATTGCTTTAAATACCAAAAGTTTTGATGTTCGTGGAGCATTGCAAAATCCTGTGAAATTTTTACAAACCATTCAGTTTCACGCAGGTGAAACCCATTATCGACATGATGAAAAAACGGGTTCCGAAGTGGATAATGCCTTTAAAAACAAAGGTCATCAAGCTCGCCTTGAGTTTATTCAAACACCCATTGGTAGATTGACAGGCGGTTTTGGTTTTAGTTATTTATCGCAAAAAAGTCATGCGTTAGATGGGCATGTTTTAGAATACAAGCGTCAGCATTTGCTTCATGATCACAAAGCGGATAAAAAAAGTTTTTTTGTGGTTGAGCGTTTGACTTGGGATAAATTGAATTTAGATTTTGGAACACGCATAGAAAAACAAAAAATTGCTATGGATTATAATCTAGATGTAGAAGATTATGAAAAACCATCAAGCGATGTAACAAAACCTCACACATCCACTGCTCATTCATACGTTGTGTCACTTAATTGGATGCCTGATGATAAAAATAAATTTACCCTAACCACATCGCATCAAGAGCGGTTGCCAACAGCTCAAGAGCTTTATGCTCATGGAAAACATTTGGCGACAAATGCATTTGATGTTGGCAATAAAAACCTAACCAAAGAGCGCTCTAATAATATTGAATTGGGGTGGGCATTTACTGGCAATAGATGGGATACATCCATTAGCGGTTATTATAACCATTTCTCCAATTACATTTATTCAGCAACTTTAAATAATAAATTGTGTGTAAATCGACGCTGTACCCGTTCTTTGAGTAGTGAATTTCCTTTGCAATTAAATCGTTATAACCAATCCAAAGCTCGTATTTATGGCGTTGAAGGGCAGATTGGTTATCAGCTGACCCCAGATTATCATGTATCGGTATTTGGCGATTATGTACGTGGCAAATTAAAGAATTTGCCATCACTGCCTACAGGTTATAAATACGCTTATGATGACGAAGGTAATTTTGCGGGGCTTGTTCCTTTAAGCCTTTCTAAACAACCTGATGGCAATGCGCCACGCATACCAGCGGCTCGTTTGGGTATGCGTGTTCAGGCACGTTTATCAGACCATCTACAAGGACAATTGCAATTTTACCGTGTATTTAGTCAAAATAAAGTGGCAATACTTGAAAATCCAACCGCAGGGCATAATATACTCAATGCAGGTTTGAGTTACGATGGCGTTTGGGGCGGTCAAAACTATACAGTGTTTATCAATGCTGATAATATCTTAAATGCCAAAGCTTATAATCATGCGTCATTTTTGCCATATATTCCCCAAAGTGGTCGCAGTGTTAATATGGGGGTGAATTTTAAGTTTTAGAATTTTGGATTTAAAAGTTTTAAATTTTAAAATTAATTCTTATGCTAAATCAATGGGTTTGGCATAAGAGCATCAAACTATCCATGTTATAATATAGCATCTTAATTTGATAACTGGATGTGTGTTATGTTGATAAAAACCATCTATAAAATTATGGCAGGTGCGATATTAACCAGTGGGCTGTTTGGACTTTCGGCGTGTCAAAAGATGGATGCTAAGGAACTTGCAAACAGACCCAACAAAAATGAAATTTTGCCACATAAAACCTTACAAACCCTACAAACGTTAAAACAATTAAACCCCAAATTACCCCAAAAAACCATTGACCCAAATAAACCAACAGTGATTAAATTTTGGGCTAGCTGGTGCCCTTTGTGTTTATCAACACTTCGAGAAGCTAATGACTGGACCAAAGCTTATCCGCAAATAAATTTTGTGAGTGTAGCCAGTCCGAATCAACTCAATGAAAAATCATTAGAGGATTTTCATCAGTGGTATCAAGCAGTAAGCACAGATTATCCTGATTTGCCAGTATTGGTTGACCCTAAGGGACAACTTATTAAACAATTTGCAATACAAGTATATCCAAGTTTTGCCATTTTGGATAAAAAAGGTAATTTGGTAACGTTAGTACGAGGCAATCTTAGCCAAGAGCAAATGACGGCGCTAGCAGCTGAAGCAAGTAGTGATTTTGTTAAACTTAAAGCATTAAATTCATCAACCACTCAAACAATCCATCAACCAGAGGATAAAAAGATGCCAATTTATTATCAAAACGATGGCAAAACTCCCATCAATACTCGCACCATTTATCTAGCAGGGGGCTGTTTTTGGGGTCTTGAAGCGTATATGGAGCGTGTAGAAGGGGTGGTTGATGCAGTATCTGGCTATGCAAATGGCAATACTCAAAATCCAAGTTATCAGGAGGTAATTCAAGGTTCAGGACATGCTGAAACGGTTAAAGTAACCTACGATGCTGATAAAACCAATTTGGCAACTATTTTAGCGTATTATCTAAAAGTGATTGACCCAACCAGTCTAAATCAACAAGGTAACGACAAAGGCAAACAATATCGCACCGGCATTTATTATACTCAGGCTTCTGAAAAAGCTATTATTGATAAAGCGCTCAAAGATTTGCAAAGTAAGTATAAAAAACAAATTGTTGTGGAAAATTTACCACTGGATAATTTTTATCAAGCAGAAGACTACCATCAAGACTATCTCACCAAAAACCCCAACGGCTATTGTCATATTGATGTAAGTTTGGCATACGATAAAATTCCAATCATTTATGAAGAGAAATCAACAAAAACCAAACTCGCGCCAGCAAATACTCTAGATGAAGCATTAGACCCAAAACGTTATCGAAATTATGATAAACATCTATCCCATTTGAGTAAAAGTCAATACGCCATTACTCAAAATGGCGATACTGAACGAGCTTTTAGCCATCAATATGATGAGTTATTTGATAAAGGAATTTATGTGGATATTGTTAGTGGTGAGCCTCTGTTTCTTTCTGTGCATAAATTTAATTCAGGATGTGGTTGGCCAAGCTTTACCCAGCCTGTTAATCCTGAAGTCATTACAAAACATCAAGATACCAGTTTTCATATGATTCGCACCGAAGTACGTTCACGAGTTGCAAATTCGCACTTAGGACATGTTTTTGATGATGGTCCAAAAGACAAAGGCGGATTAAGATATTGCATTAATGGTGCTGCGTTAAAATTCATTCCTATAGAAGACATGCAAAAAGAAGGTTATGGAGTATTTATAGAATTATTAAACTAATTGATTCACTAAATAAGATTGCTGATGTTGTTTTAATTTGGTATTTGTAAATAAAATTTTATTAATATGTTAAAACTATCATTTTAATTATCTTTTTTTATAATGAATGACTATCAGCAATCTTATATTTATAAAATAATCTAAAATTTTTAAAATAAAATAAAAAATAGATTAACTAAAAAAATAATAGATATAAATATAGATTTATTAACTAAATTAAATTTAATATAAAAAAATAATAAGTCAATTAATAATTAAAAAATTATGATAATTATTTTATTAGAATGATATTTATTATAATATTTATTTATAAATTATTTTTTGATATTAAAAATTAACTAATTTTACTATATTTTTTTAATTAAATAAGTTGCTTGGTTTAAATTTGTTTAAATTTATATTTACATTCATTTAACAAAAAATAATTTAAATGTAACATTATAAAATTGAATAAAAAATAACCTAATCATCTTTGGATGGAAATTATAGAAAATATATTTATTTTGTAATATAATAATGATAAATAAGAATAAGGCATCTATAAAAAAAGATGCTATGACAGGTGCATATGATTTATTTGTATGCCAATTTGATTGGGAGTTTATAATGAAAAAATATCACTTATTTGGTTTGTCTGCGTTAACAGTCGCTATGTTATTAACTGGGTGCAGCTCTGGCGGTAAATTAGCTGAAGCGATTGTTCCTAATAAGCCAACAGTTAAAGGTCATTATACAGCTTTAAAAGTTGATTCTGACCATGAATCTGATGGTGGATTATTACCAGATAACCAATCCAAAATAACCATTACAGACGATAGCAAACGAGAGTCTGAAAAAATAAAAACTTACAGCAAAGGACAGTCTATTGATATCGCCAATAAATATTTGGATAAAGTCACTGCCTTGCCTTATGAGATGGTTTATGAAGACCAGGTAAAAGAAGGTGGAAATTTATTAATTTATAAACAAAACAACTCTGTTACATCTATGCTAGAGCCAACTTATCGTAAGTTTCCTGATGGTACAAATATGAGAAATTTAGATAATGCTTGGCGAGGTGTCAGTGTGCAAGGTAACAGAACATCTGAATCAAATATTACCGCCAATATCAACAAAAAAGCTAAAATTACCTATGAAGGTCAAGCATTTACAGGCTCTGACAATCAATCTGGAAAACTGCGTTATACCATTGATTTTGAAAATAAAACAGGAAGTGGTTCTATTACCAACTTAAAAGGCGAGAAGCTGCAAGATGGAATACACCTTGAAAAAAGCAGTTTGCAGAAAGATCGCTTGGGTCATCATGGCATTCAAGGAAAAACTAGGGTAGGTGCAGAAGCCCAGGAAAGAGGCAGTTATAGCCTAGGTATTTTTGGTTCAAATGCTGAAGAAATTGCAGGCATTGCAACGGTTGATACAACAACCGTTGGTTTTGCTGGTAAAGAGACCAGTAGAACACAATAATTAAAATCAATGCAAAAAAAGGTTACTGCTAACGTGGTAACCTTTTCGTTGCGCATGACCAATGCAGAATCGTATGAGCTGTTTTGTTTATTCCACCCAAAGATTGTTATTTATGATGGCATGTTTATGCTGCGTTAATGCGTCTTGGGCTTATTTAAATGATAAGGATTTGGATTCTAATTTAACCAAAGAGCAATTGCAAGAAAAAATTAGACAGCATCAAGAACAAGAACAACAAGTGATTTTGGAAAACTCAGATACACCAAATCAAAATTTCGTTAGTCTATCCAATAATGAATTATTGATGTATCAGTTAAATACTGCTTTAAATAATCAAAATAGTGAAGAGATTAGACGGTTATTGCCAATATATGAAAAAACTACCAATCCAGATAAAATATTAATTTATTTTGCCAAAGCTTTTTTGGCACGGCAAGACCATCATTTTAAATTAGCCGTGAATTATTATCAAATAATTTTGCAAGAAAATCCAGAATTAACACCAGTAAGAGTTTATATGCTTCTGCCTTTAATTCAGGACAAACGTTATCATGATGCCAAAAAACAAATTGCATATATAAAAAATAATAAAAACGTTCCAAATGATATATTGGAATTAATACAAGATTATGAGCAGACCATAAATAAAAGACAAAATATAAAAGCTAATTTTTCCATGCGATATTTGGCAGATAATAATATCAATAATGCCCCTAAAAATAATCGTTGGGGCAATTGGCAGCTACCTACAGCGGACAAAGCTCAGGGTATTGGTGTGGATGTATATGCGCTAAAAAATCATTCTTTAAGTGGGCATCTAGCGAGCAAAACCAGCTTTAGTGTCTATAGTAAAACCTATCATAACAATCGAAAATATAATGACCTAACCCTGCGTGCGAGCAGTGGTTTGGCAGTGCGCGATGCAACAAAAGAAATTGCGTTGATGCCATTTTTTGAAAAGCGAATCTATGGTAATCACAATTATTGGAAAAGTATGGGGGTAAGACTGCAAGGATCAGCGTCTTTTTCTGAAAAAATGGATGGGTTTTTTGCATTACAATATGCCAAAAAACGGCACAATCAGCGAAAATTTTTAGATGGCAATATTTGGAGTGCATCCATGACGGGTGTGTATAATATTAACGCATCTTGTTATGCAAACATTGGCAGTGATTATGTGGATGAAAACACCCAAGATTTAAGCGAAAGTTACCAAAAATGGTCGTTAAGAACTGGTTTTGGCTGCCAAAATCAAATCATTGGCACAGAGATGGGTTTAAATTTTACTAAAAAACTCTACGATTCTGATGATTTGTTTGGCATTCGCCGTAAAGATAAAGATTATGGGGTTTGGCTGTCAGTTTATAGTCCAAAAATTCATTGGCAAGGTTTTACTCCTAAAGTTATCGCATCCTACCAACATACAGACAGCAACCACTTTTTGGGTCAAGTAAATGATAAAAAAGAAATTTTTTTAGAAATTGAAAAACGTTTTTAATCAATTATGGGTTGTCAAACCATCACTTTAAACGTTGATTATTTTTAATGCCGTGTCTTTAAACAAATTTTTATCTAAAAACGTATGGATGATAAGAGCTGTTTAAATTATACGGCATTTTCCAAATCACACCTTGGCAATCAGTGATTTTCTTTGGCATGATTTAGAGTGTATTTTGGAATTTCTATGGTTAAGTCAGTATCTTGAACTACACACTGGCACGATAAACGAGAATCGGCTTCAAGTCCCCAAGCTCTATCCAGAAGATCAGCTTCAATATCATCCATTTCATCCAAACTGTCAAAGCCTTTACGTACAATCACATGACATGTCGTACAAGCTTTTGACATATCGCAAGCATGTTCAATTTTTATACCACGCTCTAAAAGCCCTTCGCACAAATTTTCACCACTATTTAGTTCAACCGTTGCGCCTTGTGGACAGATTTCATGATGAGGAAGTAGGGTTACAGTTACCATAAATAATCACTTTTAAAATAATCAATTTTAATAAATAAAATTACCAATCGCTTGCCTTAGTTCCAGCTAAGGCTTGCTTGATGTTTTGATTCATAATAATTGAAGCAAAATTATCACTTAAAGGTTTTAATGCTAAAATTGCTTGATTTAGCATGGCTTTATCTTGACCATTGATCGCATCTTGCACCAGAGCAATTTTTTCTTGTAAAGCTTTTTGTTCTTTGGTGTCTAGCAATTGACCAAATTCACTTAACGCTGATTGCAGTGCTAAAATTTCACGTTCAGCCTCTACTTTTGTTTCTATCAATGCTCGATTTTCTTTATCGGTCTTAGCATGAATAAATCCCGCTTGCAACAGTTGTTCTTGTTGCTCTTGGCTTAATCCATAACTTGGTGTTACGGCAATTTGACTACTTTTTTTGGTGGTTGTTTCCATCGCTGATACAGTCAGCTGCCCATTGGCATCCACATTAAAGGTAACCTCAATGCGTGCCAATCCTGCCTTCATTGGCGGTATGCCAAACAGTTCAAAGCGTGCCAAACTTCTACAGTCAGCCACAGTATCTCGTTCACCTTGAACAACATGAATCATCATGCCAGTTTGACCATCTTTATGGGTAGTAAAAATTTGCTTACGGGTTACAGGAATTGGAGTGTTTCTAGGAATGATAACTTCAGTTAAGCCGCCCATAGTTTCAAGCCCTAAAGACAAAGGGGTAACATCAAGTAAAAGTAGATTATCGCTGTCTTTATTAATGAGTTGATGAGCAACTCTGGCTGCACCTAATGCAACGACTTCATCCGGGTTTAGTGTGCATAGGGGCTGTTTGTCAAAAAATTGATAAACCGCTTCACGAATGATGGGCATGCGAGTGGAGCCACCAACTAAAACGATTTCGTTTAGGTCAGCTTTGGTTAGTTTAGCATCCAGCAAAACCTGATTGCAAACTTGCAAAGTGCGCCGTATAACAGGCTCACAAATATCTGTTAAAATCTTATTATTCATCATAGCATGAATTGTTTTATCAGCAATTTGCGCATCAACCACCACCGCATGACTGCTTGATAGCGTTTGTTTGTAGGATTTAGCAAGTTCAGCAAGTTCAGCTTTATCAGCATTTGTAAAAGATTTTGGATCAAGATTGGCTGATTTTATTAACCAATTAGCAATCAAACGGTCAATATCATCACCGCCTAAAGCACTATTGCCACCTGTTGCCAGTACTTCAAATACACCGTCTTTAAGCCGTAAAATAGAAACGTCAAAAGTGCCACCCCCCAAATCATAAATCAGATAATTACCAGTTTTGGCAGATTTATCCAGCCCATAAGCAATGGCAGCGGCAGTTGGTTCATTGAGTAGACGCAGTACAGTTAAACCAGCAGCAACGCCAGCATCTTTAGTAGCCTGTCTTTGGGCTTCATCAAAATAGGCAGGTACAGTAATGACTGCGCCTTTGATGCTGTTTTTGGGCAATGCTGCTTCAGCATGATTTTTTAGGTAAGCCAAAATATGTGCAGACGTTTCAACAGGAGATTTATCACCTTGAGCAGTTACAAAAGACACCATAGAATCGCTATTTTGGGTGTCAGAGAGTTGATAGGGGTGAGAAAATTTAATATCGTTTTTGGTGCGACCCATAAAGCGTTTGGCAGAAACTATGGTATTTTGTTTGTCATGAAAAGACAACGCTTGATGACCAACAATAGGAACGCTACTTTTTTCACCATAATAAACCACTGATGGCAACAAAGCATGATTGCCAAAATGCAATACATTGGCTTGACCTGAACGCACCACCGTAACTAATGAATGCGTTGTGCCCAAATCAATACCAAGAGCGTAGGCATGTTCATGGGGATTTTTAGATTGATTGGGTTCGCTGATTTGAAGTAGTGCCATAATCGTAATTTTTCTAAATTGGCTAAAATATTAAAATATTAATGAAATATTGATAAAATTTACTTGGTATTTTTAAAAACATTCAGTATCTGTGATGAAAACAAAAAATCCAACTCAAACAATTTGATGATTTATAAATTAAGATGATTTATAAATTAAAAAGTCCATCAATACATAAAATTAAACATATAAATCATCAACATCATCAGATTGATTAAAACTGGATTGTTTGATAGTAATACTGTTGCGTAAATTACTTAAAAAGTGCAATTTTTGAGCATCTTGTACCGCAATCTGCCAATTTTTTTGCTGGTAGGCTTGGTAAAAAGCTTGACAATGATAAGCTAATTTTTCATCAATAACTGTTTGTAATGTTATCACATCTGCTAAGGTGTTCGCATCTTCTAAATCCATGCGAACTTCCATCATCTCGCCCAAAAATACAGAATCGTCAATTGAAGCACCAATCTGGGCATCGACATTTGCCAATTCTAATAAATAAATGGCTCGGCGGTCATCACAGATAAGTATATTGTAGGCGTGATTAATCAGACTTGCATTTGTTTCAGCATCGTTGGTTTGGCTGTTGTCGGGGTGATACTTTCTTTGCAGTGCCAAAAAGCGATTTTTAAGTGTATTTTTATCAATCAAAAAATCAATAGGCAAATCAAATAAAGCAAAAAAATTGTTATTTTGAATGCTCATGATGTGCCCCTTGTCAAAAACGCATGATGGTTAAAAAACATATTACACCGAAAAAGACTCGCCACAACCACATTCACCAGTTTGGTTGGGGTTGGTAAATTTAAAGCCAGAATTAAGACCTTCAGTCACATAATCCATTTTTAAACCATTTAGATAAATCAGGCTTTTTGGGTCAACAAAAACTTTTACATCTTGATTGTGAAAGACTTCATCGTTTGGGTCAGGTGTATCCACAAATTCCAGTACATAAGACAGCCCCGAACACCCCGAAGTCTTTACGCCAACACGAATGCCTTCGCCATGTCCACGATTTTGTAGAAACTCTCTAATATGGGCAATTGCTGCAGGGGTCAGTTCTATCATAAAAACTCCAAAATAAAATTAGGCTTGGTGTTTGGATTGATAATCTTTAATGGCTGCTTTAATGGCGTCTTCTGCCAATACTGAGCAGTGTACTTTGACAGGTGGCAAAGCAAGTTCTTCAGCAATGTCTTTGTTTTTGATGGCTTCGGCTTCATCTAAGGTTTTACCTTTTAGCCATTCTGTAACCAAAGAACTAGAAGCAATCGCTGAACCACAACCGTAGGTTTTAAAGCGAGCATCTTCAATAATACCCTCATCATTAACTTGAATTTGTAAACGCATTACATCGCCACAAGCAGGCGCACCCACCATGCCTGTACCAACATTTTTGGCATTTTTATCTAAATTGCCTACATTTCTTGGGTTTTCATAATGGTCAATTACTTTGTCAGAATATGCCATGTTTTTCTCTCTTTTGCTAATACTGGTTTAAGATTGGCTATAATTACTCATTGAATTTTGCTATCTAATATCAATTCTTCTTAGATTGTATTGAAAATAAGCCTTGCACAGATGTTTGCCAAGGTTTGTTTGGGATTTTCTTAATTGTTTTTAAAAAAATCCCATTCTTTATCAAACCACATGAAAGATAAATGGTTGATAATCAATCGTGTCGCCAAATTAATGTTCTTGCCATTCTACACTATTTAAATCAATGCCTTCTTTAAACATATCCCAAAGCGGGGAAAGTTCACGAAGTTTATGGACTGCATCATGAATTTGTGCTAATACACGGTCAATATCTTCTTCGGTAGTATAACGACCAATGCTAAAACGAATGCTTGAATGAGCAAGTTCATCAGGACGACCAATAGCACGCAGTACATAAGATGGTTCAAGTGTTGCAGAGGTGCAAGCAGAACCAGACGATACCGCTAAATCTTTTAGGCTCATCATCAGCGATTCACCTTCTACAAAGTTAAAACTGACATTGATAATATTAGGAATGCCGTGTTCTAAACTACCATTAAGATAAACTTCTTCAATACTTTGCAAGCCATTCCATAATTTATCACGCAGATGTTTGATATGCGCATGGTCTTGATCAAAACGTTTAACCGACAATGCAAATGCTTCACCCATGCCAACAATTTGGTGAGTGGGTAGGGTGCCTGAACGCATGCCACGCTCATGACCACCCCCATGTTGTTCAGCTTTGATGCGTACGCGAGGTTTGCGGCGAACATACAGTGCGCCAATGCCTTTAGGTCCATAGATTTTATGAGCAGAAAAACTCATTAAATCCACTTTTAATTCTTCTAAATTGATTTTGATTTTACCAACTGCTTGGGCGGCATCTACGTGAAATAGCACACCTTTTTCGCGTAAAAATTCACCAATAGCTTGAATGTCCGTGGTTGTACCAAGTTCGTTATTAACCGCCATTAGACTAACTAAGATGGTATCATCACGAAGTGCGTTTTTAACTTGCTCTAAATGAATTAGTCCTGTGCCAGCTTCTGGAGTTAAATAAGTGATTTCAAAGCCCTCTTGTTCAAGATGACGACAAGTATCCAAAATGGCTTTGTGCTCAATGGCACTGGTAATGATGTGTTTGCCTTTGGTGTGATAAAAGTGCGCAACCCCCTTTAAAGCAAGGTTGTCAGACTCTGTTGCACCTGATGTAAAGACAATTTCACGGGGGTCAGCACCAACAGTTTCAGCGATTTGCAGGCGAGCGTTTTCAACAGCCTCTTCAGCTTGCCAGCCAAATCCATGGGAACGGCTAGCAGGATTGCCAAAAATTCCATCAAAAGTCATGTATTTCACCATTTTTTCAGCGACTTCTTCAGCAACTGGTGTGGTGGCGGCGTAATCTAAGTAAATAAGAGAATTTTGGCTCATGCTGGTGTTGTTCCAATTAAGTTAATGTTAGAAATATAAGAATTTGCCTCTTTGGTTGCATCTTGACGGTTAGCAACCATGTGGGTATGTTTTGAGTTTAATAATTCAGCAAGGGTTACTTGACTTAGATAGTTTTCAATATGTGCTGATAAATTGTGCCATAATTCATGAGTTAGACAGACTGCCCCATTTTGGCAATCACTGCGACCGCCGCATTGCATGGCATTGACACTTTCATCAACGGCACTAATTATGCTCATAATATCAATTTGGTCTAATGATTTTGCCAAATGATAACCTCCCGAAGCCCCTCGAGTGCTACTAACCAGCCCTTTTTTTCGGAGTTTGGAAAAAAGTTGTTCTAGATATGAAATGGAGATGGATTGACGTTTGGCAATGTCTGATAACGATATTGCACCCTGATGACGGCTTTCTTGTACTGCCAAATCAAGTAGGGCGGTAACCGCATAGCGTCCACGAGTTGTTAATCGCATAAGAAAAATTCCAAAGTTGCCTAGCCAATTACCTAAATTCATTATCTACAACAAGATAAACATTGGCGTGGGTAGAAATTGTCGCTAGTATAATAATTCCGACTAAATAAGTCAAGATTATTTTAATTAAAAATTAATAAACTTAGTGATGATTTTTCTTAAACTATTTTTGCAACTATTAATAGATTAATTTTTAATCATTATAATACTTAATGAAAAATTTACAGTTTTGCCGTACAATAGGTCAAAATTTGATAATTATTTGATATTTATGCAAAGAAAAGCCATTATTATCGGCGCGACAGGACGCATTGGTCAGGCTTTGGTTCAAGAAATTAGCTCGCTTTATGCTACTGTAACCGTAATTGCTCGTCATGCTCCTAAATTCATCAGCAAAAATATGCTGGTTTATACCGTGCCCGATTTTGATAATTTAGAACAAGTGTTATCGTCTGTTGTTTTGGACGAAAAAACAGACATGTTTTGCTGTTTATCGGGCGAAAAGATGGATAAACAAGACGATGAATATTTATCTAAGGTGTATTTTGATTATCCGTTAAATTTTATCAAAATCTGCCATCAAAAAAATGTCAGACGACTGTTTTTGTTATCAAAAATATCTGGAAAACAAAAAACCGTACACGACCGTTTGCATGCAGTATTATCCACCTTTGATTGGCAGTTATGCGCTGTGTTTTTGGTGGATAAAATCACCTTGCCAGACGACTATTCGGTTAAAAATTTAGGTAAAAAAGCAATGCGTTTGTTGCAATCATTTTTACCACATGAAGAACCTTTAACCCCCAAACAAATCGCTGTTTCAATGGCTTTGGTGGCATTTTGGACATTGTATGATGGTCGTTATATTGGTTTATTAAAACCATCATATACTCATACTTATATTTATGAAAATGTTAATTACATCAGTCATGAACAGATTTTAAACTTAACAAACAAAAACTTCTAAACTTTCACAGCGTACCAGTTGTATTAATTTATTTGGTTTTATGTTACAATTGGTCGCTTAGCTAAGATAAAAATACAGGAAATTTTATGACTGACAGCATTACCCCCATTGGGATTGTAGATGAGTTAAAACAGTCTTATTTGGATTATGCAATGAGCGTGATTGTCTCTCGAGCATTGCCCGATGTGCGTGATGGGTTAAAACCTGTGCATCGCCGAGTTATGTACGCTATGCACGAGCTGTCAAATGATTATAATAAACCTTATAAAAAATCTGCTCGTGTTGTTGGCGATGTGATTGGTAAATATCATCCCCACGGTGATACTGCAGTATATGACGCCATTGTACGTTTAGCGCAGCCTTTTAGCATGCGTTATATGTTAGTAGATGGGCAAGGTAACTTTGGTTCGGTGGATGGCGACCCACCAGCTGCAATGCGTTACACTGAAGTACGTATGCAAAAATTAACTCAGCAAATGCTTGCTGATTTGGATAAAGATACGGTTGATTGGGAAGACAACTACGATGGTTCTGAAAAAATGCCATCAGTCTTACCTGCTAAAATCCCCAACCTTTTGGTGAACGGTTCAGCGGGGATTGCTGTAGGTATGGCAACCAATATGGCGCCGCATAATTTAGGTGAAGTTATCAATGCATGTTTGGCGTATGTAGACAATCCACAAATTGATAATGAAACACTCATTGGGCATATTAGTGGACCAGATTTTCCAACAGGTGGTATTATTTATGGATGCAGTGGTATTTTGGATGCGTACCGAACTGGTAAGGGGCGACTACATATTCGTGGACGTTACCATATTGAAGCTATGGAAGGTAATAACAAAGACCGTCAGCGAATTATTTTTACCCAAATTCCTTATCAAGTCAATAAAGCTAAATTAATTGAACAAATTGCCCAACTGGCTAATGATAAAAAATTAGAGGGCATCAGCGCCATTCGTGATGAGTCAGACAAAGAAGGCATGCGCATTGCCATTGACTTAAAACGTGGTGAAAACAGCGAAGTGATAGTCAATAACCTGTTTAACCAAACCGCCTTAGAGTCTAGTTTTAGTATTAATATGGTGGCACTGGATAGTGGACAGCCTAAGCTTTTGACACTACATGATTTGATTGCTGCATTTATTCGCCATCGTCAAGAAGTGGTTACTCGTCGCACGATTTTTGAACTAAATAAAGCAAAAATTCGCGGACATTTATTGGAAGGTCTGACCGTTGCCTTGGCAAACATTGATGATATTATCAGCACTATTAAACAATCTGGTAACAAAAATCAAGCTAAAGAAAACTTGCTTAATCGCATTTGGCAATCAGGTGGCGTGGTTGCTATGCTAAAAAATGCAGGAGCAAAGTCAGTGCGTCCTGACATAATTGAAGGCGAAGATTTGAATAATCCATTTGGACTTATTGATGGCGATGCTTGTTATCGCTTATCACCAGAGCAAGTGTCGGCTATTTTAGACATGCAGCTTCATCGTCTAACAGGGTTGGAGCAAGATAAGTTATCAGCAGAATATCAAGAAATCTTGACTGAAATTGCCCGCTTATCATTGATTTTAGCGGATTTTGAAAAATTGATGGCGGTGATTCGAACAGAATTACAGGAAATTTATGATAACTTTGCTGATGAGCGTAAAACCGATATCGTTGATTCACGTCATGATTTTAGTCGAGAGGATTTGATTCCAGAGCAAACCGTTGTTCTGACCGTTTCTCGTACAGGCTATGCTAAAACTCAGCCTATCAGTGATTATCAGGCTCAAAAGCGCGGCGGCAAAGGTCGTTCAGCAACTAGTATGAAAGAAGACGATGTGATTGAACATTTGTTGGTCTTGAATACCCATTCAACGGTGATGTGTTTTACCAATACTGGACGTGTATTTGGGTTGCGTGGTTTCGAAGTCCCAATTGCCAGTCGCGGCTCTAAAGGACGTCCTTTAGTGAACCTGATTAATTTAGAAGCAGGTGAAAACGTAACCGCGATTTTACCTGTTGAGAGTTTAAAAGATGACAGCAAATTTGTATTTTTTGCTACTGCAGGTGGTACAGTAAAACGTGTGGCATTATCACAATTTGCTAATTTGCGCAGTCAAGGCTTGCGTGCGATTGATTTGATAGAAGGCGACAGTTTGGTTGGTGTAGCAATTACTGACGGCAGTCAAGAAATCATGTTATTTAGTAACGAAGGCAAAGCCATCCGCTTTAAAGAAGATAATATTCGTTCAATGGGACGCACGGCAAAAGGTGTGCGTGGTATGCGCGTGAATCTTTTAAGTGTTAATGACGAAGAACTCGATGATGATGTTGATTCCACTGATGACAACGATGGCGACAGTTTTGCGGTCAGCAAGGTAGTTTCTTTGGTGGTGGTGCCAGATTCAGGCGAGATTTTGTGTGCTTGTGAAAATGGTTTTGGTAAGCGTACGCCAATTAGCGATTATCCTGTTAAGGGTCGTGGCGGTAAGGGAGTGATTGCTATCAAAACATCAGAGCGCAATGGTCAGCTTGTTAAAGCGGTACCAGTCATTGGTGAGGAAGATGTAATTTTGATTTCCGATAAAGGCACGCTTGTGCGTACCCCAGTTGCTCAAATCGCCACTACAGGACGTAATGCTCAAGGTGTTAAGTTGATTCGCATTGCCGAAGAAGAAACGCTTGTAGGTATGGCGTGTGTTGAACATGAGGAAATTGAAGACATCACTGAAGATTCTACAGAAATTCCATCTGACCATAGTGTGGACTGATGACTTATATTAAGTAACCAATAAAAGCCCATTAAGTTGGGCTTTTTTATTACAGATTATTTAAGATATTGAATCTTGTTCACAAATTGTATAGAATAGAAAAAATATAGATATTTATATTAAAAAAACATTACAATTATTGCATTTATATTAAGGTTTTATGATGGTAACACTACATCATTTAAGTAATTCTCGTTCCTTTAGAGTACTTTGGCTGCTTGAAGAGCTGGCTTGGGTCTATGATGTGGATTATCAGTTAATCACACATCAGCGTACTCAAAATTATTTAGCACCTGATGAATTAAAACACATTCACCCAATGGGTAAAGCGCCGATTTTGGTTGATGATGGAAAAGCTTTAGCAGAATCGGGATTTATTTTAGAATATTTATTAAAAAAATACGATGTTAATCACGAGTTTAAGCCAACTGATGAAGATGGTTCGGAACTTTTTACTTTTTGGCTGCATTTTTCTGAAAGTTCAATGATGCCGCCTTTGGTTATGCGGTTAGTTATGCAAAAAATCGTAGAAAAATCCCCTTGGTTGATTAAGCCCATTACTAAAGCGATTGCCAAAAAAGTAGAAGATTTGGTCATTGCTGGTAATATCAATCAAAGTTTTGATTTGTTGGAATCGCAATTGTCAAAAACCACTTGGGTAGCAGGCAATAAATTTAGTGCTGCTGATATTCAAACTTATTTTTCTGCTAAAGCTTTGGATTCCCGTGGCGGTTTGGGGGAGCGAAATCACATCAAACAATGGATTTTAGCATGTGAAGAAAGACTTGCTTACAACAGCACTACAGTTAAAGGCGGCAAACTATTTGATGCTAACGATAGTCAAAAATCTGTAAAGTAGATAGTTAATTGGCATATGTATTTTGTGTAAAATACTCCATTTGTTGTTGTCTTTGATGGTTTTTTAAAATCTCCTGACGACCTTTATAAACGATTGAAAGTAACAGGTTGTTTTTACTGGTTTTTTGTTCTTCTTCTAAAATTTGAATGATTTGATTGCATAAGACTTCATGGATGCCCAAATCAACTTGAGGTTTATCTGAGTTTACCTTAAAAAACTCATACCACAATTTAGCTATATTCCTTTTAAATTCATTGTCAGGTAAAGTCGCAATGATAAAGTGAGCGCGCTGATTGATTTTGTTTGCGTCACAACAATTTTGAGTAAAGTCTATACCGCTAATATAATCACCATACATAGTCAGCATTTTTTTAATATGATTGACTAAATATTGTACATCTTTATCAAAAGCTGTCCAAGTTAGTAAACTTGGAAAACTGATGCCTTGCTCGCTTAGCCTTTGTTTAGCTTTTTGAATGCTGATATTGGTTTGCTCAGATTGTTGAATTTGTTGATTAAATTTTTCTAAAGGGTCTTGTTTTAGAATGTAAGGTGCGTATAAGATATAACGGCATAAATCCAGCTCATTACTATTATCAAAAGCCTCATATTCAATTTGTTCAAATTTTGTTTGGCGAAAAGAAGGCGCATTTTTGGTGTGTAATTTATTGTAAATATCACGTTTTAAAAACCCTTTAAAATTACCATTGGGTAATTTTTCAATAAATTCGTTAGCTTTGCTAATAATTTTGGTTTTTGCTTCAGGGGTGTCGGTACCAAATTCTTGAGTTAAAATATCATAAATATAAATGGAGGTTTCTTTTGCATTGTTGATTTTCTCCTGCATCGCTTGCTTACCAAATTTTTTAATAAAAGAATCTGGGTCTTCAGGAATGGGCAGGGTAATAAATTCGATGTGTTTATTGTCATACAGCAAAGGCGCAGCAGTTAATAGGGCTTTCCAAGATGCGTTTTTGCCCGCAACATCACCATCAAAACAAAATTTTAAGGTATCATGAAAACGCAATAAAAAGGCGATTTGCCGTTCTCCAAGTGCTGTCCCCATTGAGGCAACTGCGCCAAAAATCCCTGCTTGATATAAGGCGATGACATCCATATAGCCTTCAACGACCAAAAATTCTTTAGCACGTGCTTCTCTGGCTTCATAAAAACCATAAATGAGTTCTTGTTTATGAAAAATATCTGAATCACTAGAATTAATGTATTTAGGTTTGTCATTGTCATTCAATGCCCTGCCAGAAAAACCAACAATTTGACCGCGATGATTTTTGATGGGAAAAATGACTCGATTGCGAAAAAAATCGTAAACTCCATTTTTGCCGCCTTCTTTTACCAGTCCTAGTCTTTTTAAACCTTCTAAATCTTCAGCAAATACGTTACTTAAATGATGCCAATCATTGGGGGCGTATCCTAACTCAAACTTGGCAATTACTTCTTCACTTAATCCTCGTGATAAAAAATACTGTTTGGCAGAAGGGGTTTGATTGAGTGTGTATTGGTAATATTTGGCAACCTTGACCAGCAAAAGATATAAATCACCTTCTTGGGCTTCTTCAGGGGTTTGATGGATAGAATTTTTTGCTGTTTGTGTTAGAGCCTGCTCTTGTTGAGCGATATTGGTTTTTGGTGGAATTTTTTTATAGCTGGTTTTAATGCTAGGTTCGTCAGTTTTGGGTAATAAGATGCCAGTTTGAGCTGATAGTGTTTGCATGGCATCGTCAAAGGTTAAGTTTTCATAATCACATAAAAAATCAATTACGTTGCCTTTGGCGTGACAACCAAAACAGTAATAAACGTTTTTTTGCGGATTAACCGAAAACGATGGAGTTTTTTCTTTATGAAAAGGGCAACAACCTTTAAATTCACCGCCAGAGGATTTTAATTTGACGTGTTTGCCAATGATGCTAACAATATCGGCTTTGTCGGTAATACGGTCTATTAATTCTCTAGAGTATTTCACAAAAATTCCTTAATGGTTAAAAAAGACTCAAAAATAATATTATTTTTGAGTCAAAAATCATCATTAGCTAAACATCAATCATGGGGTATTGATGTGACCTGCTTCGCTGACATCTTCAGGTAGACCTAAGCCGATATGACGCTGACGCTGCGGTTTTTCGGCAGGCTTGATAATTTCTTCTTCGCTGATGGTTGGAAGTTTTAGATTGCTGGCGTTTTTGATGATTTGGGTGTAGGTTTCGCCCGTGTAATCACTCTGGTGATTTTGGGTGTCCTTGACGCGTCCAAACTTTCCAAAGGTTAAGGTGGAAATCATGCGTTTACCATAAGATAAAGCGCCATTATCCACCTTAACACTACCATTGGCATTCAAATATTGTGGATAATTGATTTTTAGTAATGTTTTGTACTGATTAGCAGTTTCAGTTAAGCCTAATTTTTCGTTACTGTATGCCAAAATAGCAATTGCTTCTGGTACAGAATCAGACTGTGGGTAGTATTGAAACACCCATTTGGCGCGGTTAGCAGCAGCAACATAGGCATCACGTTTAACATACCAGCGGGCGGCGTTTAGTTCATGATGAGCAAAATTGTTGTACAATGCAACCATGCGCTGGGCGGCATCAGGGGCATATATACTATTTGGATATTGTTTAACCAAATTTGAAAAATCATTAAACGCCAATCGCAAATAAGAAATATCTCGGTCAGATTGGTCTAGTTTAAACAGTCGAGATGCTTTAGGGGAACCATCCATATTAGTAACACCTTGAACATATAAAGCATAGTCGATGTGTTTACTGTGAGGGTATGAGCGGATAAATTCAGCAGTGCTGTTGGTAACAGCTTCATATTCTTTAGCGTTGTATTGCGCATAAATTAAATCCAACAAAGATTGTTGGGCGTATGCACCTGTTGGGTAAAAGGTGCGAATGTTATTTAAGGCGGTTATCGCTTCCCGATTTCGTCCCTTATCCAGAGCTCTTTGAGCATCTTGATAATAACCTGCCTCGCTTTTTTCAGCGGTTGCAATCACTGCTTTATCTTTTTTAACCATGCCCTTGACACCAGAACACCCCGTAAGAATCACACAGCCTGTCAATAAAGCAGTAATGGTTGTGTTGGTAAGGTAAGCAGTTTTGGCTTTGGTCATAAAAAATCCTAATCATCATTTTGTTAGAAGTGGTTAGTTTACCATAAAATTTTATTAAAAAAACGTCTTTTGTTTAGGTGATTTGATAGGCGTGCTTTTGTGGATAAGATAAAAATGCTAAAATGAAGCAATCAAAAGATTTTAAGATGATTTATGACCAATACACAAGATCGTTTAACAAAACACCAAGACTTAGTACTGTATAACAGCAAAACTATGGATGAGGTTGGTTTTGATAATGAAATAACAGAAGATGAGCTTGATGATTTATCAGCAGAATTGGTGAATTTAACGTATCAAGTTACTCAAGAAGACATTGCCAGGCGACTGGATAAATTGGCTAGTGATGTGTTTTCACAGTTTTCGCGTTCTCAAATCCAAGAATGGATAAAAAATGGTGAATTATTAGTCAATAATTGCAATCAAAAAAGTCGATATTTGGTAAAATTAGGCGATGTTTTAACCTTAAAAACCCAAATGCAGCATCACAGCAAAGATCGTCCCGAAAATATTGCTTTGGATGTTATTTATCAAGACGACGATGTGATTGTGATAAATAAACCTGCTGGACTGGTGGTGCATCCAGGAGCGGGTAATTGGACGGGTACTTTAGTCAATGCTTTATTGTATCATTTTCCGGGTCAGGCTCATTTGCCACGAGCAGGATTGGTGCATCGTATTGATAAAGATACAACTGGGCTTTTGGTGGTTGCTCGCACCAAAACGGCGCAATTGGATTTAATGAATCAGCTAAAAGACAAGTCAGTTTATCGATTGTATCAATGTTTGGTTTTAGGCATGCCTAGCGAAATTTTAACCCATAAAATCATTGATTTGCCAATTGCTCGCCATCCAAAACTGCGTACACAAATGAGCATTCGCCAAACAGGAAAGCCGGCCATCACTCACATTGATAAAGCAGTAGAAATAGCACACGGCATTAGCTTGGTGGACGTGTCATTGCAAACAGGACGTACTCATCAGATTCGTGTTCATATGTCCCATATTGGCTATCCTTTGATTGGTGATAAAGTTTATGGTAAAACACTAAAAGGTAAAATACCTTTAGATATTCGTGCATTATTACAAAATTTCCCCCGGCAAGCCTTGCATGCTCACACCTTGGGATTTATTCACCCAAAAACACAACAACAAGTAACGTTTCACGTACCCTTGCCTGATGATATCAAGATTGTAATTCGTCAATTGCAAGAAATTTAACTGCTGGTTATTTAAGGATTTTTATGAATAATTTGCAAAATGGAATAAAAATTTTATATCAAAATTCACATATTTTGATTGTGCAGACAGGCGCAGGCGTGTTTAATAAATTTGCTCAAGATGATTTGTATGGGCAGTTTAATTTAGGACTTCATGTTGGCGACAAACCTGAATGTGTATTAAAAAATCGCGCGGATTTATTAAGTAGTTTAAGACAACTAACGCATCAAAAAACCCAATCCATTTTTTGGCTAACTCAGGTTCATGGTAATCGTGTCTTAGATACAAAGAGTGATTTTTTTACCAGCAATCAAGATGCTGATGCTTTGGTTAGTTATCAAAAATATCAGGCTCTTGCAATCATGACTGCCGATTGTGTGCCAATTGCAATATTTGATGATAAAGATGGTATTGCTTGCATTCATGCGGGCTGGCAGGGTCTGACAAATGGCATTATTAAAAAAACTGCTATAAAATTGCATGGTCAAAAAAAAGCAGTGATAGGAGCATGTATCAGCAAGCAAAATTACGAAATTGATCTAGCACTGGCTGATAGAATTGTTAAAAAAGTTATTGAAAATCAATTGGTTGATTTAAATTATGATGCACTATATTCGGCGATTATTCAAAAGCAAAATACAGAAAAATGCTATATTGATATTGTCAAATTAACTCATTTACAGCTGGCGTTTTTATCAATTGAGTGTTTATCAGATAAAATTGCTTGCAGTTACGATAAAACTGATTTATATTCCTACCGCGCCCAAACTCATGCAAAAAAAATTGCAACAGGGCGCATGGCAACGGTAATTGTTCGTTATTAATTTGGTTATTGATTAAAAAAAAGGAAACTTTATGAATAAACACGATATTTTAAACAGTTTAAACCCTGAAATTATTGCTAAATTCCGTACGGCAATTGAAATTGGGAAATGGGAAAATGGCGAAAAACTTACCACTGAACAACGCGAAACGTGCATGCAGGCAGTAATGATTTGGGAGCATGAATATTTGCCTGTCCATGAACGTACAGGTTATATCTCCAAACCTGTTGATGATAAAGGCAACATTGTTGGTGAAGAATGTGATATAGAGCATCAGCATCACTACCCCAATCTTGAACGACCTGTAAATTTTAAATAAGATTGTATTAAAAAAACTAACATCAATTTTGCTTTGTGATTAGTTGGCTAAGTGGTTAAAACGTTTGATTTTGCCTATAGTTTAAAAATATTGGCGCGTCTGATTTGCTGGGTTAAAATACCTCAAATATTGATTTTGGGTTTATCTAAGTACTCGCCATATGATAAAAGTGAGCCCAATTAAATAAAATAACAAACTTGCCCACCATGTTGATACCGTTAGACCAAGAGCAATGCACGTTAAAAAACCAGAAGCTGCTATCCAATCGTGACGCTTATTGTTTAAAAAATCAGCTCGCAAGGCTTGTATTTCACGTAAAAGATTGTCCTGACTGGCGCCTAACGTCGCCATTGATTGCACGCCCTGATTAAAAAGTTTGGGCATTTCGGCGGTGGCGATTAATAGTTCGGGTAATTTATCTTTGATGTCATTCATATTTTTGACGGGGTCTAGCTGCTGTTTGACCCAAGCGGTCAAAATCGGTTTGGCAAGAGACCAAATATCCAATTCTGGATACAATTCACGCCCTAAACCTTCCACATGAACCAGTGTTTTTAATAAGAGCATTAATTGTGGTGGAATGCTCATACGGTGACGGCGTGCAATATTTAAAATTTCAAATAAAATGCCTGCAAAATCCAGTTCACTCATCGGTTTTGATACCATGGGACTGACTGTACGCGCCATATCATGAATTAAAGCGTGCTTGTCAGTTGATGGCGGAATCCAGCCTGCTGCTGCAATAATATCCACCAGTATTGAGTAATTACCATTCATCACCGATAGTAGCATACGCGCAACAATTAATTGGTCATCTTTAGAGAGTGCGCCCATAATTGCGCAATCAAGCCCTAAATAACGTGGGTTTTCTACTGGAGCACCATTGGGTAGTGTTTCTACAAAAATATTACCAGGGTGCATATCAGCATGAAAAAAATTATCTCGAAATACTTGGGTAAAAAAGATAGTTAAACCATTTTTAGCAAGCACTGCACGGTCATATCCTAATTTATCAAATACGTGCGTTTGGGAAATGGGAATGCCACTAATGCGTTCAGAAACCATGACCGATTTGCTTGATAGATAAACTTCAGGCACATAAATCAGCTTTGAATCTAAAAAGTTTTGCCGCATTTTGGTGGCATTGGCGGCTTCTAGTGTTAAATCCAGCTCATTGAGCATGATTTGTCGATAATCTTCAACAATATCAATTAGATGAATAGCACGAGCTGCCTCAAGTCGCGCCGAAACCCAGCTAGCAAGTTCTCTTAAAAGCTCAAAGTCGGCAATAATTCCCGCCTTGAGATTGGGGCGCACAACTTTAACCACCACTTCACGCCCATCAAAAAATCGCGCAGTATGCACCTGAGCAATACTGGCAGCTGCTAGTGGTACTTCATCAAATCTTTCAAACAATTGTTTGGTGGTTTGCCCTAATCCTGTTGTTTGATTGGCAATTTGAGTTTTGGCGATGGCAACATCAAAAGGGGCAACTTTGTCTTGCAAAAGCGACAATTGTTCAATGATTTTGGGTGGCAACAAATCTGAACGGGTTGATAATAATTGACCCAGCTTTAAAAACAGTGTTCCCATCTCTTCTAGGGCAAGTTTTACACCCAAAGGATTGTGTTTCTTTCTAAAGCTAGCAGGATGACTTCTGATTAATCGTGCGATTGGTGCAAGTTCAGCAACGTCTGAAAAATGAGTGTCCAAACGATGCTTAGCAGCAATACGATACAAATGAAATAAACGGCGACGATGGGAAATTAGCATAAAATATCAGTTTATGGTTAGGATTTTATTGCTTAAGCTGGTTGGTTTTTTAGCGAATTTTAGATAATTTATCAAAATAAACCGATTTTATCCATTCGCCAAAAGCTCCAAATGATTGCCAAAACGTCTGATTTTGTGTGGTTAAAATAGGTATAGCATCCGCAATTAATGCTTGCATATGCTGCCAGACAACATCATCACCGCTAAAATTAACCATTTGATAAGGATTTTTTAGCAGTTGTAACAAATCTTTGCCGCTAGTAAAACTTACAATGCAATCTGGAAAAACCATAAAATCGTTAGTTGTTTGCTCAAAAATAGGCTCATAAACAGGCAAAAAACGCACAGATTGTTCACAAAAGCGCACATCTAGGGTAATTTCAGGCATACCTAAACTGATGCGAATCGTCTTATCAATCAATGCCAAATGATGGTGATTATCAATCAAATCTTTAGCAAGAAGCGCATTAATAAGACGTTCTGCACCTAGTAAAATCAGTGTAATCAACATATCAAGATTTTACATAAGGTTTAAAACCGCGATGAACCGCAACAATGCCTCCTGTTAAATTATGATAATCACAATTCGTAAATCCAGCTGTTTCCATCATTTGCTTTAATGTGGTTTGGTCAGGATGCATACGGATGCTTTCAGCAAGATATTGATAACTGTCCGCATCGTTTGCAACAATTTTTCCCATCAGTGGCAAAGCGGTGAATGAATAAAGGTCATAAGCTTTGGATAGCGGCTCAAATACAGGTTTAGAAAATTCCAAAATTAACAAGCGACCGCCTGGTTTTAATACCCGAAACATGGCTTCTAAGGCTTTGTCTTTATCAGTAACATTACGCAGTCCAAAACTGATGGTAACCAAATCAAAAGAGTTGTCCGCAAATGGTTCTAAAGTTTCAGCATTGGCAAGGATAAAATCCACATTATTACAACCAGCATTAATTAGGCGTTCACGTCCCACTTCCAACATGGCTTCATTAATATCAGACAATACAACTCGTCCAGCGCGTCCAACTTCTTTGCTAAATACTTTGGCAAGGTCGCCTGTCCCGCCTGCAATATCCAAAACATGTTGTCCTGCACTAACTCCAGACATATTGATGGCAAAACGCTTCCAAAGTCTGTGAATGCCAAAACTCATCAAATCATTCATAATATCGTATTTTTTGGCAACCGATGTAAATACTGCAGCAACTTTGGCTTGTTTATCAGTTTTTTTAACCGTTTGATAGCCAAAATGGGTGGTTTCATCAGTATTCGTTTGATTTGTTGATGGGTTGGCACTCTCGCCTTGCGGAACTTGTCCCTTGGCTTGCCCTTGGGGGGTTCCTGTGGGTAAAATATTGGGATTTTGAAATTCCTTATTGTTGTCAGAATTATTGTTTGAAGTTTGGGTCGTCATAAAATACCTTTTTTACATATCAGATATAAAAATACAAAATATAAAAACACACCTATCATACTACAAATAGGTGTGTTTTTGGGAAAATTTTAGAATAAAATCGGGATAAAAAATAAAGATTATGATTTAATTTGACGAAATTGGTTTTGGCATAATTTAATAAATTCATGACCAAATTTTCGAATATCGCTATCATCACGCACAGCAATCCAGCTGGTAAATCGTCCAAAGTGAGTAATAGGGATGGCAACCAAATCAGGATAATGAATTGGCTCATATGCCATTTGGGCTACAATACCCACACCAAGACCTGCCGAAACATAAGTGCTAATCACGTCTGAATCAAGTGCCGCCAATACCACATCAGGTGTTAAACCAGCCTTACCAAACACTCTATCAATACTACCTCGACCAGTAAATCCGCCATGATAGGTTACTAAAGGGTAGCTGGCAAGTGTTGGTAAGTCAACACCATCAATCACGCCTGCTAAGGCTGCCAATTCATGATTTTTAGGAACAATTACTACATGTGACCAGTCATAATAGCGATGGCAACGTAAAACTGCATTATTAAGCAAAGATTCAGTAGCAATGCCAATGTCTGCTTGTCCACGAATTACCATTTGAGCAATGGTTTCAGGGTCAGCTTGCTGTAAAATCAGATTGACTTTATTAAACTTTTGACGAAAAGCCTTGACAATCTCGGGCAAAACGTAACGCGCCTGGGTGTGCGTGGTGGCAACGGTAAGCGTACCTTCACTGGCGTTATTAAAATCAAGACTTAAATTTTCAATCGTGCGAATTTCAGCAAAAATTGCTTCAATGTGGGGCAGTAGTGATTTGCCAATGGCAGTTAATCCCGTCAAACGCTTTCCTTGTCGAGTAAATACGTCCGCCTTGAGCTGATTTTCTAAAGCGGCGATTTGTTTGGATAGACTGGACTGACTGGTGTGTAGCAGTGCAGCTGCTTGACTTAGATTGTAGCCATTAACCACAGTATGCCAAACGGTTTCAAGCTGTTTTAATTGAATTTGTAAGTGTTTTTGGTTAATAATTACATCAATTGCCATGTTATTTATCCAGACATAAAATAATCAATAGATTCATTATAAAATTACTTATTTAAAAATAAAATGCCAAAAATGAAAAATAATCTTAAATTTTGGAATAAGATTACATCAAGATTGGTTTAGAAATTGTTTTAGGATTATTAAGATTATTGATGAGTGATAAAAAATCAATTGTTAAGGTTAGGTAAATTTTTTGTGTAAATTTAGTTACAATTATTAGAAAATCAGTAAGCTTTGCCCTTTATATTCCGTTAAACGCTTTTTATATGGTTGTTTATAGTCTAAAATGGCAGAATTTTTAAGCAATATTTATTCTTCATGTCAAATTCATCTTCAGTAGATTCTCAAACCAAACAAAATTTTTGGCAAGCCTTTGAACAAGCTTATCTCAATCGTGAAGCACTGTCCCTGTTTTTATTAGGGTTTGGGGCAGGCGTGCCATTTTTATTAATTTTTAGCAGTTTGGGGTTGTGGCTGCGAGAAGCAGGTATTGACCGTAGCACAGTAACAATGTTTAGCTGGGCGGCATTAGGTTATTCTTTTAAGTTTATTTGGTCGCCTTTGGTTGAAACTCTAAAAATTCCCATACTGCATCGTTTTGGTAAACGTAAATCATGGCTTTTGTTGTCACAAATCTTGATTATCAGTGCAATCATCATCATGGCAATGACCAATCCGCAAGATAAAAATCTGACTATTATGGCGTTTGGGGCAGTACTTTTAGGATTTTCAGCCGCTACTCAAGACATTGTAATTGACGCTTATCGGATTGAATGCGCTCCTAGCCAAAGGCAAACTGCTTTATCAGCAAGTTATGTTGGTGGTTATCGTCTTGGCATGGTCATATCAGGAGCAGGCGCTTTATATCTGGCAGATTATTTTGGCTCAAAAGAAGGGCATTATCATTATTTTGCTTGGCAAAAAACCTATCTAGCAATGGCGTGCGTCATGCTGATTGCAATTATGACAACCCTTTCTTTAAAAGAGCCAATCTCTCAAGCGAAAAATTTAATCCATAATACAAAAGACTCGTTGCGTTTATTATTGGTATTTATTTTATCGATTCTGACATTTATTTTTATTTATCGTTTAATGGGCTCTTTATTGCCTGAAGTTAAAAGTGTTGGGCTGTCTTTTTTATTTGGTTGTATTCAATTTATGACCAGTGCTTTGGCTATGGTGATTTCTGGATATTTTCTCATTGATTTAAATGTTGCTCCTAAAGGCATTGTAATGCAGTCTTGGGTCTCCCCAATTACTGATTTTTTTTATCGTTATGGTAAAAAAGCAGGACTGCTTTTAGCTTTAATTGGTTTGTATCGCATTTCAGATATTGTGGCTGGAAATATTTCTAATATTTTTTATCAAGATATTGGTTTTGATAAAACACAGATTGCGCGTGCTGTAAAAATGTGGGGTGTTGTTGCCAGTATTGGCGGTGGTTTTATTGGTGGTTGGATTGCTCAAAAAATAGGAACTATTAGGGCAATGTTATTGGGTGCAGCGTTGGCTTGTTTAACCAATCTATTATTTATTGTGTTATTTAATGCCCCAAATCAATACATGCTTTATATGGCAGTTTTAACGGATAATTTGGCAGCAGGTCTAGCAAGCGCGGTATTTATCGCCTTTTTATCAGCTTTGACATCCATTCAGTTTACCGCAACACAGTATGCTTTATTTTCATCATTAATGACGTTATCACCTAAATTGCTTGGTGGCTATTCAGGTGCAATTGTGGATGCAACCGGTTATCCTGTATTTTTTACCATCACTTTTATTATTGGCATCCCTGTCTTATACCTGGTTTATATTGTAGGTAAAAAAATCCCCCTTGAAATAAATAAACCATAAAGGCAAATTATGAAACACGATGCGTCAAAAAGTATTAGTCAAATTAAAAAAGATTTTTTTAAATCCATTGATGTCATACCTCAATTTATTATTGAAGATTTGTTATTATGGGTGATTGATAAAAATAAAACTTTTTTAATTACTAATCCAGATTATGTTTTGACAGATAAACAATATCAAGGTTTTATTGATGGAATTCAAAAATTAAAAAATAAAATCCCATTGGCTTACATTATAGGTAAACAGGCATTTTGGGGGCGAGAGTTTTTAGTCAATTGTCATACATTAATTCCGCGACCAGACAGCGAATGTATGATTGATGCAGTCATTGATTTTGTAAATAAAAATTCTGTAACTGCTCCTAAAATTTTGGATTTAGGTACAGGGAGTGGCTGCTTGGCAATTACCCTTGCTAAAGAATTGCCAAACAGTCAAGTAGTAGCGGTGGATTTTTCTCTTGATGCGCTAGAGCTTGCCAATAAAAATGCCAAAAATCTAAGTGCTGACAACTGCGTTTTTATTCATTCAGATTGGTTTGATAAAATATCCGATTTATTTGATATTATTATCTCCAATCCACCGTATATTGCGCCCAATGATAAACATTTGGATGATTTAGTTGCTGAACCAATCACTGCCTTGGTTGCCAAAGATGATGGTTTGGCAGATATTTATCACATTATCAAACATGCTAAAAATTATTTACACAACCAAGGTATTTTATTAATAGAACATGGGTTTAATCAGACAAAACAGGTTCAAGATATCTTTTGTCAATTTGAATTTGGTGATATTGATACCATTAAAGATTATGGCGGTAATGACAGAATAACCAAAGGTATTTATTATGAATAACCAATTGTCAAAAAATAAATCATTACAAGATGAACTTTCAGAAGATGAACTGTTAAGATATTCTCGGCAAATCCTGCTGGATGAATGGGATATTGATGCTCAAATTAATTTAAAAAATTCGCGTGTGTTAATAATTGGGGCTGGGGGTTTGGGCTGTCCTGTATCTCAAATATTGACACGTTCAGGCATTGGTTATTTGTGTTTAATTGATTTTGATGTTATTGAAGAAAGCAACCTACAAAGACAATCATTATTTACCCAAGAAGATATTGGTCAATATAAAGCAAAGAAGGCTTATGAAAAATTAAAACAGCAAAATCATTTGATCAATATTGAATACTATAATATAAAAATATCGGATGATAATATCAACTCTATTTTTAATAAAATTAATCCAGATTTGGTAATTGATTGCACAGATAATTTTAAAATTCGAGATTTGTTAAATAAAGCTTGCCGACAATTAAGTCTTCCGTTGTTATCCAATTCTGCCATTGGTGAAATTGGACAAATTGCATTATTTACTAAAGATACAGGCTGTTATAACTGTTTATTTGGTCATGATAAGTCTGATGAAAATAATTGCGCGGTGTCTGGCGTCCTGGCAAGTACCGTGCATATTATTGGTGCGATGACTGCTCAAATTGCACTGGATTTTTTAGGCAGAAACAACAATCCAATTGCTAATCAATTACTACTTTGGCAAGGATTTAATTTATCTTTAAAAAAAATAACATTTCGCAAAAATTCAAATTGTCTTATTTGCCAATCTTTTTAATACAGTGATTTTAATATCTGAATGAATTATCTAACATTAGGTTGCCTATATGAAACCAACCATATTGTCTAAATTACCCGTTGATTTTGGTAAAAAAACACTCACAACAGGATTAAATGTATTAGGGCGAATCAAAAAAACAACGAGCGTTGCAGGGCTTTGTGCGCTTAGAGTTGCTAAGGGTGAAAAACCCGATGCATATTTGTTAAAAGAAGCCTTTTTGCAAATGGGGGTTACTTATATTAAACTTGGACAGTTTATTGCCAGTACGCCATCGTTATTTCCCAAAGAATATGTTTTGGCATTTTCAGACTGTCTGGATAAAACACCACCCATTGCTTTTTCACAGATTCGTCAGGTTTTAGAAGAAGAACTATGCCAAAATGGACAATGTTTAGAAGATATTTTTGAGTCTATTAGCCCCATATCAATTGCATCTGCAAGCATTGCTCAAGTGCATGAAGCAACGCTAAAAACAGGTCAAAAAGTTGCTTTAAAAGTGCAAAAACCTGATGTTATGACAATCATGCAGACGGATTTGGGGGTGCTACACAGTGCTTTTTGGATATTAGAAAAAATTATGCCAGCCGTCAAAGCAGCAAGTCTTGAGCCAATTATTTATGAGATGCGGCAACGTATGTTGGCAGAAACAGACTTTTTAGCAGAAAGTTTACATATTGATAAATTCTTGGCATATCTGGCAAATACCGGCAATACAGACGTTACAGCTCCTTACGTGCATAAACATTTATCTACCAAACGCGTTTTGACTATGGATTTATTAACGGGTAAATCCTTAATTGATAACAGTTTGCCTTGGGTGAATAATACAGAGGCTGCCAAAAAGGTAATGGCAAAAGTGCTTGATACTTGGTTTTTATCTTTGATGATGACGGGAGAATTTCACGCCGATTTGCATGCGGGTAATTTGATGATGCTTGATAATGGGCAAATCGCCTTTTTGGATTTTGGTTTGATGGGTGAAATCAATCCAAAAAGTTTACAAGCGTGCTTTAATTTAGTTCAGGCAATCCAGACCAGTGATTTTTATGGTGTTGCTCAAGCAATGGTAGATATCGGCATGACAGCTGAACGCTCACGTATGGATATTGATAAACTTGCTCAGGATTTGCAAAAAATCTTTGGAGCCAATCATTTTAATGCCAGTACGCAAGATAAAGACCAAAGTGTTCAAGCTGACAGCCTAAATATTATGATGGTAGAGCTAGCACAGATTGGTAAACGTCATGGCATCCATTTTCCAAGAGATTTTGCCTTACTGACCAAGCAGCTTTTGTATTTTGACCGTTTTATAGTGGCACTTGCCCCTGATATGGAATTATTCGAAGGTGAGCGATTAAGCATGGTGCAAAATTATTAGTTTGACTGTTTTTTATGTTTGATTACAAAATGGGCAATCAATAAATAACCTATTTAAAATACAATTAACACAAAAAAATAATAATTGCAATTCATAATTTAAAATAAAGTAAAATTTTAATTATTTTAAGAATATTTCTTTTTTGTTATGATACTGCTATGATATATGTGCTTATCTTACATTAAAGTATCTTTGGACGCTGATACAGACTTGAGCCAGTGGAATTAAAATGTAAGAGATTATTGTAATAAATCAGGAGTATTATTTTATGAGTGATGCAAAAAATAACCATTCAGGCGATTTGTCGCTTGAAACGGATTTTAAGCAAGGCGATGATAGTGTACCACCATCGGGAAATGCCGCTAAAGATACTTGGCGTGGAATCATTATTCTTTTAATTGCAGCAATTGTTTCTTATGGTGTTTACAGCATTTTGCCTTTTGAAGCAGCTGCTAATAAAGGATTGGCGCTGGCTTTATTTATTGGTACGTTGTGGCTAACTGAAGCCATCCATGTAACCGCAACCGCTATTTTGGTTCCAATTTTAGCGATGTTAATTGGCATCCCTGAGTTTGAAACCAAAAAAGCATTATCTAGTTTTGCCGACCCGATTATCTATGTGTTTTTTGGTGGCTTTGCATTAGCAGCAACTTTACACGTCCAAAAAATTGATAAAAAAATTGCTTACGGACTGGTTGGCTTGGCAAAAGGTCATTTAGGCGGAGCGGTGCTGCTGATTTTTGCAGTAACAGCAGGCTTATCCATGTGGATTAGTAACACAGCAACCGCTGCAATGATGCTGCCTTTGGCACTGGGATTATTAACTCAAGTAGATAAAGAAAAAGACCGCGGCACCTTTGTTTTTGTACTTTTGGGGATTGCGTATTCAGCGTCTATTGGTGGATTGGGTACAGTGGTTGGTTCCCCTCCAAATGGTATTGCTGCCAAAGAACTTGGGCTTGATTTTGCAGGCTGGATGAAGTTTGGTTTGCCTATCATGTTAATATTTATGCCAACTTTATTAGGTGCGATGTATCTTGTTTTAAAACCAAATCTAAATCAAAAAGTCACTGCTCAAAAAGAAGACATTCCTTGGACGATGCCACGTATCTTAAGTTTGGTTATTTTTGTTATTACAGCCATTTGTTGGGTTTTCGGCGGTCAAATTAGTACTGCAGTTGGTTTTAAAGACCCAGACGCAGTCATTGCTATTTTGGCAGCGGTAGCCGTGTTATCATGTGGTTTGGTTAGCTGGAAGCAGGTTTCAGACAATACGGACTGGGGCGTGCTCATGTTGTTTGGCGGTGGTATTGCACTGTCTAATGTGATGAAAAACTCTGGTGCGTCTAAAGTATTGGGTGAGCAAATCGCAACTGCTTTGGATGTTGCTCCTGCATTTGTGGTGATTTTAGCGATTGCTGCCTTTATTATTTTCTTAACTGAATTTACATCAAATACTGCTTCTGCTGCGCTACTTGTACCTTTGTTTGCGCCTGTTGGCGAAGGTTTGGGCTTGCCCCCACAACTTTTGGTATTGGTAATTGGTATCGGGGCGTCTTGTGCCTTTATGTTGCCTGTTGCAACACCACCAAACGCCATTGTTATGGGTACAGGTTATATTAAACAAAAAGAAATGATGAAAGTAGGTTTTGTGCTCAATATTGTTTCTATTATTGTAGTTACATTGTGGGCATATTTCTTATGGCGATAATTTTGTTTTAAAATTATGCAAATAATGGATTTTTGTAATCAAATAAACGCTTCTCGTTAAAGGGGCGTTTTTTTTGTATGAAAGGTTAATAAGGCAATTGCATATTTTAAGAAATAACCTATAATGATTGAATATTTTTTGTCTAAAATATTTAATAACACTGTGATAATATTATGAAATATTATATCAAATCAACACTAAAGCAATTATATAAAAGCATGCTACTTTTGGGTTTTTTATCTTTATCAATGACAATGGTAGCCTGTCAGGATAAAACCAATGAAAAAGCCAGCACATCAGAAAATCAGCCCAGTGAACTTAGTGAGCAAGCCCCTAAAGAAGAACCCGTAGTTGTCCAAAGACGACCTAATGTCAGTCAGCAGTTTATTGGCATCGATACTGTAAATGTTCGCCTAGCATCTGTATTGGATGAAGTGCCTTATCAAACAGATGGATTGAGTGATTTTGCTCAGTCTGTTAATACTGCGGTTTGGTCGCAAGTTATGCCAAATCCACCGCCTGCGGATGAGAATTTAGCTGCCAAAAATGAGCACGTAAAAAATCCATCCAAACAGCCTTCTAAAGCTAAAAAAGAGCCTGTTTTAAAAGACCCAATTAGCGCTGCTCAAATTATTCGTATTCAAGCGTTGTTAAATTGGCATCATCACAGTGTAGGCGCGGTTGATGGAAAAATGAGCAATAATATCATCAAAGCCATGCAAATTTTCCAAAAAGCTAAAAATCTACCCATCACTGAATATATGGATAGCGCAACTTGGCAGGCATTGAGCGCAGATGAAAACCTAATGCAACAGCCAGTATTGGTTCGTTATACTTTAACTGATAAAGATGTTAGAATCGGTGGCGGTAGAAGCGGTTATCACAGCGTCAGTGAAGCAGTTGCTGAGCGTTTTCATATGAGTAGAAAATTACTTGAAGAACTCAATCCAAACATTGCTTTAAAGGCAGGTAATACCATCACAGTTTACAACCCATATCAGCCTAATGAAGTTTCGGTCAAACGTGTGGTAATAGAGCGCGATAAAAATATTTTATATGCGTATGATGAAGCGGATAATTTGGTTGCCAGTTATCCAACTACAATTAACCGCGCCAGAACTCCAAAAGGTACCTATAAAGTAGCTAATCGGGTAGTTGACCCATCTTATAATAAAGATTTTCGCAACAAAAACAGCGTCATCGGACCTGGGCCAAATAATCCTGTTGGTCGAGTGTGGATTGGGATTAGTAAGCCTAGTTTTGGCATTCATGGCAGCCCTGAACCTGAACTGATTAGTCGTCAAACATCAGCAGGATGTGTGCGTTTAACAAACTGGGATGCATTGGGACTGTTTGGAGCGATTGAAGAAGGTGCAATTGTGGAATTTATGTAAAATTTACCACAGTCAAATGTTTATTAACATTTAAGCAAATGTGATGAATAAAAATAATTAAAAAAACTATAAAAATAAAATATCAATTTTCCTGATAGCTAAAAACCGTATGTAGAATACGGTTTTTTTATATTGTAGTTTAAGTGTGTATAATTTAAACCATATTTATAAATAATATTAAACAATTGGTTTTCTTCGATAGAATAAGATTCCTGGAATGGATAAACCTAAAACCAAAGCTGAAATAACGAATAATGCTTCAAAAAAATAAGTCATCATTTGTACAAATAAACTCAAACTAAAACCAAAATAGCCAATTTGTACCATACTTACCATGGCTTTATAAGCCACAATTCCTGGCATTAAACAAATTACACTAGGTACAATTAACGCTTTTGGGGGCAACCTATTTTTTTGTGAAAAATAAACACCTAAAAAACTGGCTATCATTGACCCAAAAAAAGTGGCAATTGCTAAATGAATGTGTAAATTAATCATCAATGATTTGATGCCAACCGCCACCAAAGTCATCAAAAGACAAAATCTAATATAACATCTAGGTAGAGTAAACATCAAACACCAGCCAAAACTGGTTAAACAACTCAATAAACATTTGCTTAAAATATCAATAATCATCATGTTAAGCCCCAATGCGGAATTTGTAGCAAAATTAGAGCAATCACAATGCCAACACACGCAGACAGCGTCAGCATAGTTGCAAACATCCAGCGCCCAACACCCATATTGATATAACCTTTTAACATATCAGACAATGCATTGATGATTGGAAAACCCGGCACCAAAAGCAGCACACTAGAGGCAACTGCAACATCGGCATTTTTTCCTAAATCTAAAAAATAAGCAACTGCCCCTAAAATGGTTGCTACAAAAGCACAAATAATCACCACAACAAACGGGTTAAAATGATGACCAGAAAGATAAATTCGAGTACGCATGGCAGCAAATCCTGCAACAAGTGTAATCAAGGCAATGGGTAAATCACCACCGTTTAGATAGGCAAAACTTGCACAAGACATGCCTACAAAAAAGGCCATTAAATTATTGGGGTAGGTGCTTCGGTCAATACTATCTAAACGTTTTTCAATAATGTTGATGGTGTGTTCATCGCGTTTTTGGGTTTCAATGTCTAGTACAATTCTTTGGATTTGTACCAAAATGCTTACATTGATACCTTGATGAACGGTATTTCTGGCAGTGGTAATGCAGCGACCATTGTATAGCGTAGTAAGCGTAATGGCATTAAATGACAATGCACACTCCACCCCGTTGACTCCTAAAGACACTCCTAAGCGTTTGGTTAAATCAACTGCAACCACCGATTCAGCACCATACTGCATCAATAACAATGCACAGCGAACACATAGGCGAGTAATACGCTGCTGCTCTTCATAACTTAAGTAGGGCAATCTTTGAATTTTAGTTTGGGCGCTAGACAGTGTATTTGTCATCATTTTTATTCATAAACCCATAAGTTAAAATTATTTTTGTTGATATTGTAAACAAAGTTAGTTAAAAAATCATAAAAAATTCGCTAATTATTTAAAAATCTTGTATGATAATTTTAAATTCGGTCATTTTTGTACTTTACTTGGTTTAATGATAGATAATGAAACAAATCCATATTGTGCTTTATACACCAAAAATTCCCAACAACACCGGCAACGCCATACGTTTGTGTGCCAACACGGGGGCAATTTTACATTTGGTTGAACCTTTGGCGTTTGAATTGGATGATAAAAAACTAAAACGAGCAGGTCTAGATTATCATGAATATGCTAACATGCAGGTGCATCAAGATTGGCAAGCGTGTAAAGAAGCGTTGGCTCGGCAAGGTGTAACAACCATTGTAGCTTTAACAACAAAATTTAGTCAGCCTTTTTATGAGTATAGCTTTACCCAAAATCAGGGCAGTATAGCTTTGGTGTTTGGTTCAGAAACCGATGGGCTTTCGCAAAATGTACGTGATGATATTGGCAAAGCTAATTGGTTGCGTTTGCCAATGTTGCCAGAATCAAGAAGTTTAAATCTATCTAATAGCGTGGCAATCTGCTTGTATGAAGTTTGGCGTCAATTAGGTTTTGTTGGCGATGTTGGGCAAAGTGTTGGTTATCATCGTCTTAGTTCGCGACCAGAATAATATGATAACAATCATAAGGAATTTGAATGTTTGAGTCTTTAAAAAAACCAGCTCATCTATTTATTTTGATAATAGTTTTTGCATTAACCGCTTGTGGCGAAAAACCCACTAATAGCAATTCTGCTAATAATAAAACTCAAGCTGATGCAAAGGATGAATTTGTTGGCTGCTATACCATTAATAAAGACACCCCTGCTCAAATTAAAATCAGTAAAAATCAAGATGGCTATGTTATGCAAATGAAAGAACCTAAAGGCGCAAAAACGCTTTGGGATAATCCTGAATCATTAAAAAAGGTAGAGCCTGATCAGGCGTGGAATTTTTTTCGGGTAAATGCACTGGATTTTGGCAAAGACGATGTGCAAGCAGTGATTATGCGACCTGATAATATGATGGTGTTAACAAAAGTAAAAGATGCCAGTAAAAATGTCAATCCAAAATTAGACAGCGATTTTTTGGTGCATATTTTTGGGGCGGTGAATACTATTTATGCGGTAGATTGTGATGATAAGCAAATAGATATTGTTAAGACTGAGCGGTAATAAGTTTATTCAATATAAAAATTTTAGAAAAAAACTACCTAAATTAGGTATAAAATGCCACTAAAGCACAATTCCAAAAGGATAATAGTCTTTTTATGATATTGGATATTTATTTAAAAAATACTTATGCTTTTGAGTATTTTTAAAAAGCATAACATTTTTGAATTAAAGTCTTTTATAATATTAAAGATCTATGGGTTTTCTACCCACTTTCCCATCAAGTTTTTAACTTGATTTATTTTAGTTTAGGATATTGTTATGACAACCTATTATAAAGATTCTGATAGCACCGAAACCCAAGAGTGGTTAGATGCATTTGAATCAGTGATTAAAAATGCTGACAAAGAAAGAGCTCAATTTTTATTAAAAGCCTTGTATAACATGGCAGTTCAGGAGGGGTTGCCCTTCAACCGTCTGGATACGGCTTACGTCAATACCATTCCTGCTGAAGATGAGCCAAGTTACCCTGGTGATTTACATATGGAACGCAAGATTCGTGCTTTGGTGCGTTACAATGCTCTTGCGATGGTAATGAAAGCCAACCAAAATGATGACGATTTGGGCGGACATTTGGCAACATTTGCATCGTCTGCAACCCTTTATGAAACCGGTTTTAACCACTTTTGGCGCGCTCCTGACGAAACCCATGGTGGCGATTTGATTTATTATCAAGGTCATGGCGCCCCTGGTATGTATGCCCGTTCATTTTTGGAGGGTCGTCTTTCTGAAGAGCAGCTAAAAAATTTCCGTCGTGAAGTAGGTGGTAAAGGTCTTTCAAGTTATCCACATCCTTATTTGATGCCAGATTATTGGCAGTTCCCAACAGTATCGATGGGTCTTGGTCCTTTGATGAGTATTTATCAAGCTCATATTCAAAAATATCTAACTAACCGCAACCTGTTGAAAGAAGAAAACCGCAAAGTTTGGGCATTTTTAGGTGATGGTGAGACCGACGAGCCAGAAAGCTTGGGTGCGATTTCGTTGGCAGGACGTGAAAAATTAGACAACCTTATCTGGGTAATCAACTGTAACTTACAGCGTCTGGATGGTCCTGTACGTGGTAATGGCAAAATCATTCAAGAGCTTGAATCGGTGTTTCGTGGCGCAGGCTGGCGAGTAATTAAAGTAATCTGGGGCGACCATTGGGATTCACTGTTAGCCAAAGACACTACAGGTGTTTTGAAAAAACGCATGGAAGAGGTTGTTGATGGTGAATATCAACTGTATGAAGCGCGTGATGGAGCATTTACTCGTAAAGAATTTTTTGGTAAATATCCAGAGCTTGAAGCAATGGTTGCTCATTTATCCGATGAAGAAATTCAGCGTTTAAACCGTGGTGGTCACGACCCTAAAAAAGTTTATGCCGCATACAGTGAAGCAATGAAGACCGTTGGTCAGCCAACAGTGATTTTAGTAAAAACGGTTAAAGGTTATGGATTATCTAGCCAAATTCAAGCCGTGAACAAAGCCCACCAAATCAAAAAGCTGGACGAATCAGGTCTAAGATATTTTAAAGAACGTTTTGATTTGCCAATTGGTGATGAAGAGTTAAAAGATTTACCGTTTTATCGTCCTGCTGAAGACACTCCAGAATATAAGTACTTAATGGGTCGTCGTCAGACATTGGGTGGGCATTTGCCAGCACGCAGAAGTGGTCATATTCCATTAACCATCCCTGAATTGTCCATCTTTGATAATGTATTGCAGGGTAGCAATGGTAAAGAACAATCAACCACAATGGTGTTTGTGCGTTTGTTGTCAGCACTTCTTAAAAACAAAGATCTTCAAAAATACGTTGTACCAATTGTTCCTGATGAAGCACGTACATTTGGTTTAGAAGGCATGTTCCGTCAATTGGGTATTTATTCATCTGTTGGTCAAAACTATGTTGCTGAAGATGCTGAAGCCTTGATGGGTTATAAAGAAGCTAAAAATGGACATATGCTTGAGGAAGGCATTAACGAGGCCGGCGCGATGAGCGCTTGGATTGCCTTAGCAACTAGCTATTCTACAAATGCCTTGCCAATGATTCCAATGTATATTTATTACTCAATGTTTGGCTTCCAACGTGTGGGTGATTTGGCATGGGCGGCTGGTGATTGTCAGGCTCAAGGCTTCTTATTCGGTGCAACTGCAGGACGTACTACTTTAAATGGTGAAGGCTTGCAACACCAAGATGGTCATTCTCATGTACATTTTGGCACCATTCCAAACTGTGTCACCTATGACCCTTGCTTTGGCTATGAGCTTGCAGTTGTAGTGCATGATGGCTTACGTCGTATGTATGGAGAAGGTGAGCGTGTTTATTATTACATCACTTTAATGAATGAAAACTACGAGCATCCAGCAATACCTGAGGGAGTAGAAGAGGGCATCAGACGTGGTATGTATCTGCTAGAAGATAACGGTTCTACACAGGCGCAACTACTTGGCTCAGGTGTGATTTTACGTGAAGTACAAAAAGCAGCTCGCATTTTAGCAGAAAAATTCTCTATTACAGCAAACGTATGGAGTGTAACAAGCTTTAATGAGCTGACCAAAGATGGTATGGCGTGTGATGATTACAATCGCTTACATCCAACTGCTGAACAAAAAACACCATGGATCACCAGCCAGCTTAGTGGCCATACAGGTGTGATTGTGGCAGCGACAGACTATATCAGAAACTATGCTGAACAGATTCGCGGCTGGCTTCCAGAAGGTTCTGCCTATACAACGCTTGGTACAGATGGTTTTGGGCGTTCAGACACTCGTCAAAATTTACGCAGCTTCTTTAACGTAGATGCCAATCATATTGTTTTAGCTACTTTGAAAAAATTAGCAGATAAAGGTGAAATTGGTGTTGAAGTAGTTCAACAAGCTATTGAGTTATTTGAAATTGATGCTGATAGCCCACCAGCGTGGCAACCACAACCACATTTTGACTATTTCCCAGATGCGCCAGCAGTATCTGTGAGTGCTAATCCGCACCCAGTGCCTGAGCTGATTGACGAAGATAAGTAACCCAAATTAGGAGAATGTGATGGAAATTAAAGCCCCAGATTTGGGTGTAGATAGTGCCGAAGTTAGTGAAGTTATGGTAAAAGTTGGCGATGTTGTCAGCAGCGATGACAACATTGCTCTGGTTGAGTCTGACAAAGCATCTGTGGAAATTCCCGCAGGTGTTAGTGGTACAGTAACAGCGATTTTAATTCAAGTGGGTGATCAAATCAGTCAAGGCAGTCCCTTGATAACCATTAGTGAGAGTGGTGCGGCTGAAAAATCAGAAGAGCAAGCACCTGCAAATGTAGAAGTTGCTACCAAACCTGAGACTAATGAAGTTGTTTCCGCTTCAGAAACAAGCACTCCTATTGCAACTGGTGCAGCAGTAAGTCAAACGTATAATTTACCTGATTTGGGCGTGGATAGTGCAAGCGTAGCCGAAATTATGGTAAAAGTGGGCGATACTGTTGAAAAAGACCAGCCAGTGATTTTAGCAGAATCAGATAAGGCTTCAGTAGAAGTGCCAGCACCAGTTGCAGGTGTTGTAGAAGCAATTTTAGTCAGCGAAGGCGATACTGTCACCAATGCTCAAGCTTTTATTACGATTAAATCTACGGAAGGTGTTTCTGCGACTGCTGCACCAAAAGTTGAAGAAACAACCTCACCAGTGCCATTAGCACCAGCTCAGTCAAAACCTGCCCAACCTACAAATCAGACCGCAAAATTAAGTGAAGCTGAGGTAAATGCCAAAGCACGTGATGTTTATGCTGGGCCTGCGGTGCGCAAATTGGCTCGTGAATTGGGTGTGGATATTGGTTTGGTTAAAGGTACAGCTGCTCATGGTCGTATCTTAAAAGAAGATTTGTTTGGGTATGTCAAATCAGTCATGACAGGCGCGACCAAACCTGCTAACGCTATTAGCGTGAATGCTCCAGTGCGCTCAGGTTTGCCAAGTTTGCCTGATATGAGTAATCGGGAAATCTGGGGTGAGATTGCTACTGAGGATTTGACACGCCTACAAAAAGTGTCTATTCCGCAGTTAAATTACAATACTTATCTACCTCAAGTTACTCAGTTTGACCTATCGGATATTACAGATACTGAAGCTTTGCGTAGTGAACTTAAAGACGAGATGAAAAAGCAGGGTGTTAGCCTAACCATCTTGGCTTTTATCATGAAAGCAACCGCTTACGCTTTAATGAAGTTTCCAAAATTCAATAGTCATTTATCAGATGATAATACGCAAATTATTGTTCGTAAAACTGTACATATGGGTTTTGCAGTTGCAACGGACGATGGTTTGACTGTGCCTGTAATTCGTGATGTGCAGAATAAAGGCATTAAGCAAATTGCCATTGAAATTGGTGAACTTGCCAAAAAAGCTCGTGATAAAAAATTATCCGCCAAAGAGTTGCAAGGGGCATCGTTTACCATTTCTTCACAGGGTAATTTGGGTGGCACCTACTTTACACCACTGGTAAATTGGCCACAAGTGGGCATTTTGGGTGTATCAGAATCATCATTCCAGCCCCGTTGGAATCCAGCAACCAAATCGTTTGAGCCACGTTTAATGCTGCCATTATCGCTATCTTATGACCATCGTGTGATTAATGGGGCGGATGCAGCGGTATTTACTCGTTATGTTGCCAAACTATTGGCTGACCCAAGAAAAATCTTGCTTTGATGATTTCTTTAATTAAATTTAATTAAAAGTTAAAGTTAAGGCAAATAAAAGACGGTTTTTAAACCGTCTTTTTTATCATCTAATCATTTATTATGGGTTAAAGTTTACAAGCTCCACCAGCGCAGCCATCATCTAAGTCGCTTTGAGTGTCATCTGCACCATCGCGAGTGTTGTGATAATACAAAGTTTTTAAACCATATTTATAAGCAGTTAATAAATCTTTGGTCATGATGCTCATGGGTACTTTGTTGTTTTCAAATTTTCTTGGGTCATAATTGGTATTGGTGGAAATGCTTTGGTCAATGAATTTTTGCATAATACCAACCAGTTTTAAATACCCTGTGTTATCAGGCATTTGCCATAAAAGCTCGTATTTATCAGCAAGATTTTCGATGTCAGGAACCACCTGTTTTAAAATACCATCTTTGGATGCTTTAACCGATACCAAGCCTCTAGGCGGCTCAATGCCATTGGTTGCATTGGCAATTTGACTGCTGGTTTCTGATGGCATTAATGCAGATAAGGTCGAATTGCGTAACCCATACGTTTTAATGTCTTGACGTAAGGATTCCCAATTATAATGCAGTGATTCTTGACAAATGCCATCTAAATCTTTCTTATAAGTATCAATTGGCAAAATTCCCTGACTGTAAGTGGTTTGGTCAAACCAAGGGCAAGCCCCTTTTTCTTTAGCTAGTTGGTTGGAAGCCTGCAATAAATAGTACTGGAACGCTTCAAACGTGCGATGGGTTAAGCTAATTGCGCCATCATCAGAATATCGAGTATTATTTTTGGCTAGATAATAAGCATAATTGATAACCCCAACCCCAAGTGTACGACGATTTAGGCTGCCGCGTCTGGCGGCGATTACAGGGTAGTCCTGATAATCAAGTAATGCGTCCAAGGCTCGCACAATCAGTTCAGCTGGTTCTTGCATGTCTTCAAGTTTATTTATTTTACCCAAATTAATTGCTGACAAAGTACAAAGAGCAATTTCTCCCTGTTCATCATTAATATTGGTGAGCGGTGAAGTTGGTAGGGCGATTTCCATGCATAAATTAGATTGACGTACAGGAGCAACTTTTGGGTCAAAAGGACTATGTGTGTTGCAGTGATCAACATTCTGCACATAAATCCGCCCCGTGCTGGCACGTTCTTGTAATAAAGTTTCAAACAATTGTTTGGCTGCAATCTGGCTTTTGCGGATGCTTGGATCAGCTTCGTATTGCGTATAAAGCGCTTCAAATTTTTGCTGGTCTGCAAAAAATGCTTCATACAAACCAGGCACATCAGATGGTGAAAATAGGGTGATGTTTTTCCTCTGAATTAAGCGTGTATAAAGCGTTTTATTGATTTGCACTCCATAATCCATATGGCGAACTCGGTTATCTTCTACGCCACGATTATTTTTTAAAACAAGCAAATCCTCAACCTCTAAATGCCAAAGTGGATAGAATAAAGTTGCCGCACCACCACGCACACCGCCTTGTGAACAAGATTTGACTGCTGCCTGAAACATCTTAAAAAATGGGATGCATCCTGTATGTTGAGCTTCACCACCGCGAATTGGACTGCCCAACGCTCGAATTGCACCAGCATTTACACCAATGCCGGCTCGCTGTGATACATAGCGAACTATGGCTGATGTGGTTGCGTTGATACTGTCCAAATTATCACCACATTCAATTAATACACATGAACTAAATTGACGAGTTGGTGTGCGTACGCCTGCCATGATGGGCGTGGGTAAGGAAATATAAAAATTAGATGCAGCATCATAGAAACGTTTTACATAATTTAAACGCACGGACTTTTCATAACTTGCAAATAAACACATGCCCACCAACATATACAAAAACTGGGGGCTTTCAAAGATTTTTTTGCTAACCCGGTCTTGCACCAGATATTTACCCATCATTTGTTCGACCGCTGCATAAGCAAATGTCATATCGCGATTGTGGTCAATGTATTGATTTAGAGTGTCAAATTCGTCTTGAGTATAATCTTGCAAAATGTGTTTATCATATTTACTTGCATTGGTTAGTTTTTGAACGTGTTCATACAAATGTGGCGGTTCAAAATCATCATAGGCAATTTTGCGAATATGAAAAATTGCTAAGCGTGCCGCTAGATATTGATAATCAGGCGTATCTGCAGAAATCAGGTCAGCAGCGGCCTTAATGATGGTTTCATGAATATCTTTGGTACTGATACCATCGTAAAATTGAATGTGTGATTTTAACTCTACTTGCGATACAGAGACGTTTTCCAATCCTTCGGCAGCCCAAGTAATTACTTTGTGTATTTTATCCAGATTAATTGCTTCAAACGTGCCATTGCGTTTTTTAACTTTAATTTTATCAATGTGAGTCATACAAACCTACTTAAATTTTAAACAGTCAAAGCACAAAATAATAAATAACTCAAATAGTTATTGCATATTGTTATTGTGTGTTAATGATACAAAAATTCACTATATCTAGTGTGTATTTTGAAACGCGGCACAATATAGCCTAATTTTTTTTATTTTACTAGCCTTGTTTTTTTTGATAAATTGTGATTTTACGCTTTATATTTTTAGACTTACTGGCGCAGCTTAGGTGCTGTTTAGCTTTGAGCCTTGTCAAGAGTTTTTAAAAAAAATATGATGAAATTTTTCAATTAATTTATGCAAATTTTAACAATTTAAGAAACTATCATTTGACATTGACTACTTCAAAAGTAGTATTTAATGTATGAAAAACACACTTTGGGAGAGTGGTTTGGTTTTAAAAATATGCTAAAGTTGCAGTATTGCAATTTTTGAGGCAACCTTATAGAGTATCTCATGAAAATATCCGTCCCACATATCCATGCCAAAGCCTTTGATGGCAGTGCAGGTCATAGCCAATTTTCAACTCAATCACACACTTTAACGGACGGATTCTTAAGAAGGCTGACTTATCTGCGGTTTTCAGTAACGGATTTTTGCAATTTTCGTTGCTCTTATTGCCTGCCAAATGGTTATCAGGGCAAAAGACCAGACGATGAGTTAACTTTATCAGAAGTCAATACACTGTTTTTAGGATTTGCAAGTCTTGGTACAACTAAAATTCGCTTAACGGGTGGTGAACCAACTGTGCGTCGTGATTTACCAGAGATTATTCAATTGGCAAAATCACAAACAGGTATTAAAACAGTAGCGGTAAGTACCAATGGGTATAAATTAGCCAAACATATATCCGCTTGGCAAGAAGCAAAACTAAATCAAATAAATTTAAGTGTCGATAGTTTTGATGCAGATGTATTTAAACGTATGACAGGTTTTGATATTTTGCCACAGTTGCTAAAAGATGTGGACAAAGTTCTTGAAACAACCGATATTCGTGTTAAAATGAATGGCATTTTAACCCAAGAAACCGCATATCACAACCTAATGAGTGCATTGGCATTTGTGAAAAATCGTCCAGTTACTTACCGTTTTATTGAATTTATGCAAACCAGTGATAACAATCAGCTGTTTTTTGCTCAACATCAAAGCGGTCGCTTAATTAAAGAGTATCTTACCAATCAAGGCTGGCAACCTAAACCAAAACAAAACGATAGTGGACCTGCCATTGAATATACGCACCCTGATTATTTAGGCAGTGTTGGCATTATTGAGCCTTATGCTAAATACTTTTGTGATAGCTGCAATCGTTTGCGAGTCAGTAGCCTTGGTAAAGTGCATCTATGCTTGTTTGATAGTCAAAATTATGACATTCGCCCCCATTTAACTCATCAAGATATACAAGGGTTAAAACAAACATTGTCCTCATTAATGCCAATCAAACCAGAACACCATCATTTAAACAATAACAACAGTGGTTTGATGAATAATTTATCACTGATTGGCGGTTAGATGGTTTAATCAATACTTTTGTTGTTTGTTTGGAATTTTATCATGAAGAAACCTGAAAAGCCTTTTATACCTTTAAATATTGCTATCTTAACAGTATCGGATACGCGCACTTTGGCTGAAGATACCTCAGGGCAGTATCTGGCTGATAGTATTGTTGCTGAAGGTCATCGGTTATCTGATAGAGTATTGATTACCGATGATGTTTATGAAATTCGTGCAGTGGTGAGTCGTTTTATTGCGGATAAAAACATTCAAGTTGTTATTAGTACTGGTGGAACGGGTTTTTATGGGCGCGATAACATGCCTGAAGCAGTAAATGTTTTATTTGATAAATCCATTGATGGTTTTGGCGAAATGTTCCGTCTATTATCCAAAGATGAAATTGGCATGGCAACATTACAGTCGCGAGCGATTGCAGGTATGGCAAATCAAACTGCGATTTTTTGTTTGCCCGGTTCAACCTCGGCATGTCGTATGGGTTGGGAAAAAATTTTAAAAGAACAGCTGGATAATCGCATTCGTCCTTGTAACTTTGTTCCACATCTGCTAAGAAAAAACTGATTTGTGGCTGAATTGAACTTTATTGCATGATGACAAAGCAAATCTCAGATGTGTTGGCGGGCGTGCTAATTTTGGCAGGTGGGCAGTCCAGTCGTATGGGAACCCCAAAGGCTTTATTAAGAGTAGATAATGACCAAACCTTGTTGGAATTTCATTATCATTGTGCCAAAAAATTAAACATTCCTATTTTTATTGCTGATAACCAAAAAGGTTTTGGTGAAATTCTACCAGATGTAATTTTGGTTTCTGATTATATCAAACCAGATGAATGCGGCAAAGGTGCTGGCGCATTGTCGGCAATGGCAGGGCTACTAAAAGTTTTGTTTGATTCTTTTGATGTTCAAAATAAATATATTTTGGTCATTAGTTGTGATAGTTTAATTGCGATAAATCAGATTGCAGATATGTTTATCAAAAATATGGATAAACCTTATCAAGCAATTTATCTTTATGATGATAAAGATTATCCTTTATTAGGCGTGTATGCGTGCAATTTAAAAGACGAATTAATTCATGAATTGAAAAATAATCAATTATCAATCATGAGGTTTTTATCCAAAATTTATCACAAAAAAGTGTTATTACCGGACTGTTTTCGAGGATTAACAAACTTTAACACCCAAGATGAATATAACCAGGCTTTAATTAATTTTGCCAATAAAGATAAATGAATAAAACTAAGAGAAATTTATGTTAAAATCAGAAAAGATGCTGACCCATTTGGATAATAATGGGGATATTAAGATGGTGGATGTGGGTGATAAAGTAGCCACAAAACGCACCGCCAATGCATCTGCTAAAGTGGTGTTTCCAAAAGAAATTTATCAAGTTATTCGCCAAAATGACGGCATAACCAAAAAGGGCAGTATTACGCAAACCGCTCATATCGCAGGAATTATGGCGGGTAAAAAAACTCATGAATTAATTCCGCTTTGTCACTTGTTACCCTTAGATGCCATCAAAATGTCATTTGAATATTTAGATGATGAATGCAGCATTCAAGTGATTGCTACCGCTAAAGTAACTCACAAAACAGGTGTTGAAATGGAAGCCTTAACCGCTGTGTCTGTGGCATGTTTAACCATTTACGATATGACCAAAGCATTAAGTCATGATATCTGCATTACCGATATCTGTTTGATAAATAAAACAGGGGGAAAATCAGATTATGAACGAGATTAAGATTACCGTTTTATATTTTGCAAGTCTTGCTCAAAAGGCGAAAATAGATGAAGAGATAATGACAGTGCAAACCACGGATTTATCTACATTATACCGATTGCTGTCAGATAAATATCAATTTGAATTGACCCAAGATAAATTATCTGTTGCGGTTAATCATGAGTTTAGTGATTGGAATCAAAAAATTGCAACAGGTGATGTGGTTGCTTTTATCCCACCTGTGGCAGGGGGTTGATTATGAAAACAGTGCATGATAAATCTTTAACGATTAGCCTACCAGAAGATACAGTGTATGCCGTAGCGTCCGAAAGCGGTTTTGCTCTTTTGGATAAAAAAATTAATAGTGATAGACTAAAAGCAATGATTTTGGACAATCAAGCTGGAGCGTTGGTGAGTTTTGAGGGCTTGGTTAGAAATCATAACAACAAACGACCTGTTTCATGTTTAACATACTATGGTTATGAAAAACTTGCGTTAAATCAAGGAGCAAAGTTAATAGCAGAAGCCAAAAAACGGTTTGATATCACCCATGCAGTAGCCATTCATCGAATCGGTGAGCTTGAAATCGGCGATATGGCGGTTTGGATTGGCGTAAGTTCTGCCCATCGCACGGCCGCATTTTTGGCATGTCAATGGCTGCTTGATGAAATCAAAGCGTCCATTCCAGTTTGGAAACAAGAATTTTATACTGATAGCGATAATAGTTTGTGGCTATCTAACAACGGCTAATGCCATTTTATCAATAGTCTTATTTTGGAGATTTTTATGCCAATTAGTGCTAGAAACCAGCTTATTGCAACTGTAAATGAAATTCAAACAGGGGCAGTAAATGATGTTATTCATTTAACTCTTACTAGTGGTGATAAATTAACTGCCGTTATTACTCATAACAGCACCGAACGTTTGGACTTAACTGTTGGTCGTGAGGTTGTGGCAATTTTTAAAGCGCCCGCTGTTATGTTGTCTGTAGGTGATGAATTAATTTTATCATCTTGCAACCAGCTATCGGGCGTTGTGGAAAAAATCGTTGATGGTGCGGTCAATTCAGAAGTTCATGTTAAAACCGAAAATGGCACTGTGATTGTCGCAATCATTACTGCTTATAGTCGCCAAAATTTAAAATTAGAAGTTGGCAGTGCTGTTACTGTGTCAATCAAAGCGTCTAATGTGGTTTTGGGTGTAAAAGCTAAATCATAAGATAAAAAAACATAGCTGGGCACTTTAGTTGTCATTGATTTAAAATAGGCTAAAGTGCCGCACGGCTAAATACTTCTCTAAGTTCAAAGCTGGTATGAAGCTGACTGACTCCATCAATCTTACTAAGTTTATTTAATAAAAAATCTTCATAATGACGCATGTCTTTTACTACCACCTTCAATAAATAATCTTCACTACGTCCAGTAACAATACTGCAATTGATAACCTCATCAAATTTAGCAATTTCTTCCTCAAATTCACAAAAACGTTCTTTGGTGTGTTTATCCATGCTGACTGCTACAAAAATCGCTAAACTACATCCTAAGGCTTCTGGTGAAGTGTGGGCGTGATAACCTGTAATCACTCCTGTGTCTTCCAAACGTTTAATGCGTCGAATGACGGGTGTTGCTGATAAATTGACCATTTCGGCAATCTCGGCAATGGACAATCGAGCATTTTTGGATAACAATCGTAAAATTTTTTGGTCAATGGTGTCAAGATGGGTCATGTAAATTCATATAGACGATAAAATTGAGTGAATTTTACTATAAAAACTTAAAAAATTAGTGGATTATTAAAAAAAATTTTAAAAATAGCATGAAAATTGGTAAAAAATACTAAGTGTTTTTCTTTATAATAAACCAAATCTAAAAATAGTAAGGTAGCTTTATGCCACACACAATCCCAAAAAATACCGCCTTTGATTATACAAAATATCGTCCTTTTGCCTTTGCCCCTTCATTAAAAGACCGCACTTGGTGCGATAAACGCATAGAAAAAGCTCCAATTTGGGCAAGCGTTGATTTACGAGATGGTAATCAAGCGTTAATCGACCCAATGAACATTGATCAAAAATTACGATTTTTTCAGTTATTAGTTGAGATTGGTTTTAAAGAAATTGAGATTGGTTTTCCTTCAGCAGCTCAGGTAGAGTTTGATTTTACCCGTCGCTTAATTGAAGATGGTTGCGTTCCTGATGATGTTACTTTGCAAGTTTTGGTGCAGGCGCGTGAACATTTGATTGAGCGAACCTTTGAAGCCTTACAAGGAGCAAAACGAGCGGTGATTCATGTGTATAATTCCACATCCAAAGTTCAGCGTGATAAAGTTTATCAGTTGGACAAGGCTGGTATTAAACAGATTGCCATCAATGGAGCAACTTTGGTGCGAGATATTGCCAAAAAATACACAAAAACAGAGTGGATTTTTGAATATTCTCCAGAAAGTTTTAGTCAGACAGAACCTGATTTTGCTGTTGAGGTGTGTGATGCCGTTTGTGAGGTGTGGCAGCCCCAAAACGGTCAAAAAGTGATTTTAAACTTACCAGCAACTGTTGAAGCGAGCACACCTAATTTGTACGCTGACCAAGTAGAATATTTTTGTCGTCATCTAAAACACCGCAAGGATGTGATTGTTAGCTTGCATACCCATAATGATAGAGGCTGCGCAGTAGCGGCAGCAGAGCTTGGGCTTTTGGCAGGTGCTGACCGTATTGAGGGGACGCTTTTGGGAAATGGTGAGCGTACGGGTAATATGGATATTTTGGTTATGGCGATGAATTTATACACCCAAGGCATTGACCCACAACTTGATTTATCACAAGTCAGCCAAATTGTGCAAGTGGTTAGTCAGTGCACTAATTTACCCGTTCATCCAAGACATCCTTATGTAGGTGATTTGGTGTTTACAGCGTTTAGTGGCTCACACCAAGATGCTATCAAAAAAAGTCTGGATTATAATGAAAAACACCGTGATAAAGAGAATCATTGGGATGTGGCTTATTTGCCGATAGACCCTTTGCACATTGGACGAGGCTATCAAGATGTGGTGCGTATTAATAGCCAATCAGGCAAAGGTGGGGTTGCGTACATCCTACAACGTCATTATGGGTTTCATTTACCACGCTGGACTCAGATTGATTTTGCTAAAGTGGTACAGCAAGAAGCGGAGACATTGGCTCGCGAATTAAAAACCCAAGAACTGTTGGATATTTTTACGAACACATATCTAACTCAAAATGCATATCGTTTAAGCGACTATCAAATCAATAACAAAGGTGGTCATGTAACGTTTCAAGGGCAAGTTGCAGGCATTGATGATGTGTTTGAAGTTGTAGGTCAAGGAAATGGAGCATTGTCTGCGTTTATTGATGGTCTGGTTAAGTCAACAGGTAAACAAATTCATGTTACCAATTATGCTGAACATGCCATTAATACAAAAACAACCCAAAGTCAAAGTGATGACGAATTAAGTGACAATCAAACCAACTCTTTGGCGGCAGCTTACATTCAGCTAAGTGTTAATGGTCAGATTTATTCAGGTATTGGCACTTGTAACAGTACAGTATCTGCAATGTTAAAAGCGGTCTTATCAGCACTTTCTCAAACGGTTTAGTATTATCAAATCTTCTTTTTAAACCAGCCCCAATGATTATCAATTGGGGTTTTTCATTTGGGGTTAAAACACAATAAAAATTACAAAACAATATTTGAGAATAATAAAAGTTTAATTATAATAAGCGACCTTACTAATTCCATTTAGCGCAGCCAATCCATTCTTTCCAATGACAACACCTGCTCAATTCTTACGCAAAATTTTATATGATTTACACCAAAGTATCTATGTTCTGCTTGGCGGCTCTTTAGAGGATGAGACGCTAAACTGGGCAGGTCGTGGCATTACTTTTTTGGGCATTGGCATTAAGATTTTGATTTTACTGACAATCATTGGATTTTTTTATTGGTTTTTGGTGTATTTATTAAAACACTTGCGAACCCCCTTGCACTTGTCTCAAAGAAAATTAGCCATTTTACGTTCAACGCTACGTTATATTTGGTTTACCTTGAGTTTGCTTGCGGTAATGACGCAAATTGGTATACCAGCAGGCGTGGTTAAAGCTACTGCTAAAGCGTCTTTATGGGCAGGTTTTTATTATGTGCTTTGGGCAACCAGTGGGCAAATGATGGCCAAAGTGTTGCAGTATTATGAATTAAATGCATCCATTGAACAACTATTAAAAAACATGATATTGGTCATGATTATTGTGTTGGCGTTAGGTACTGTTCTGGCACAATTTGGTTTTGATATTGTTTCTTTGGTTGCAGGTCTTGGGATAGTGGGTTTGGCGGTGGGTTTTGCTGCACAAAGCACATTAGCCAATTTTATCGCAGGCATTACTATTTTAGTGGAACAATCATTTCAGGTGGGCGATTGGATTAGGATAGGTGATAAAGAAGGGCGTGTGGTAAAAATTTCTTTGCGTGCTACTCAAATTTTAGACCGTGATAATATCATCATTATTATACCAAATGCTACCATGTCATCTTCTGAAATTGTGAATTTGACATCAAAAAAGATGATTCGTTTTTCTGTTAAAGTTAGAATTCCTTTGCATGCTGACATTGGTCAGGCTAGAAATGCTATTTTGGGTAAATTATCCAAAGAAGAGGTGGTGTTAAAGCATCCAATGCCCTTGGTTACGGTTGATGAATTAGGCGAATATGCTTTGATTTTAACTGTTAGATTTTGGGTAGCTCCATTATCAGTTGCTCGAATTCCCATCATTAAAGAAAATTTGACTGAGCGCATTAAACAAAGTCTTGATGAGGCAAACATTGAAATCCCTTATCCATATCGCAAAATTATTTTGACCGATGTTGATGATGAATCTATTTTCACCAATAAAATTTTATCCAATCAGCCAATCCATGAAAATTTAGAAGAAAGTCTTGAAAATGCCATGAAAAAAACTTAAGGTTTTGGTATATATACATTTTTGTTATTTTGCGGTATGATAACCTTTTGTTTTTTTTGGAATAAAAAAATGCGTTATTTTATTTCTTTTATGATATTTCTTGGTTTGCCTTTATCTGCGTCTGCTGTTACAAAAAAAGATATGCTTGGAACATGGGAGTGCGTTACCGCAGGTCCTAATAGTTCGCATAAAACTGTAACGTTAGACACGATGAACGCAGACGGTAGCATGTATCAACTTTGGGAAATCGTGCATTATGCAGACGATAATAAGACGGTCAATCTGATTGAAATATTTAATATTAAAAATAATTGGGATTTAAAAAACGACAAACAAGTCATTAAAAACTGGCAACTTTTAGATTATCGGGCATATGCACGAGACAAACGCCCGTTATATGATGAAGAAGCGGTTGAGATGTTAAAACAGCGATGGGTGGATGTTTATAAAGCAGATTATGACGATAAAGTGTATATGGCAAAAGACAAACGTTCATTTTATTATGAGCCAACCAACGGTGTCATTGTATCTCGTTGTCAGAAATTATCTTAAATATTCATTGTTTTAAGTTTTAAATTCGAGATAAATATGAGTAAAAATAAATCACCAAATCCAAATTGCACTTATCAACCACCTAAAATTTGGCATCATCAAGCAGTTGATGTAAGTATAGGTGGAAAATTTGCTAATATCAATCAGCCTACCTCGGGGGCTAGATATCAAAAATCATTACCCAGAGGCGATAAACCTTATCAGCTTTATAGTTTAAATACACCCAATGGTGTTAAGGTGAATATTATTTTAGAAGAACTCAAAGCTCTAGAGTGTTTAGACTTTGACGCTTTTAAAATTGATATTATGACAGGCGAACAATTTGGTACTGATTTTGCATCAATCAATCCAAATTCAAAAATTCCTGCATTAGTAGATTATTCAGACAAAACGCCAATCAATATTTTTGAAAGTGGGGCAATTTTATTGTATCTTGCTAAAAAATATCAGAAATTTTTGCCTGAAGACCCAGTTGAAAATGCTAAAGTTTTGTCATGGCTGATGTGGCAAATGGGTTCAGCACCGTTTTTAGGAGGCGGTTTTGGGCATTTTTATGCTTACGCACCTTATCCTATGGAATATCCCATCAATCGCTATGCGCTTGAGGTTAAGCGCCAACTGGATGTTTTAGATAAACATTTAGCAAATTATCAGTATATGGCGCAAGAGTACAGCATTGCAGATATGGCAATTTACCCTTGGTATGGTTGGTTGGTTTTAGGCAAATTGTATGTTGGCGATGATTATGATGCTAAAACCTTTTTGCAAACAGATAATTATCAAAATATTGTTCGTTGGGCGCAATTAATCGCGCAACGTCCAGCAGTACAAAAAGCTGAAAATCTGATTTTAAATTCAATTTAAGCTAAAACAATAAGCCCTAGATTTTAGGGCTTATTTAAATCAGTAAAACTTATTTAGGTAAATATGATTTAATGGCGAAAATGTCTCATGCCCGTAAAGACCATAGCGATGCCATGTTCATTAGCGGCAGCAATCACTTCATCATCACGCATAGAACCACCAGGCTGAATGATGCATTTTACACCCGCCTTGGCAGCGTTATCAATGCCATCACGGAATGGAAAAAATGCGTCTGATGCCATGACAGCCCCTTCAACACTAAGCCCAGCATGTTCAGCTTTGATAGCGGCAATTCGAGCAGAATTAACACGACTCATTTGTCCTGCTCCCACACCAATGGTTTGTCGGTTTTTAGCGTAAACAATTGCATTGGATTTAACGTATTTGGCAACTTTCCAAGCAAAAATCAAATCATCAAGCTCACTGTCTGTTGGTGCGATTTGAGTAACAACTTTTAGACTGTTTTTATCAATCATTCCCAAATCTTGATCTTGCACTAAAAGTCCGCCATGAACACGTTTAAAATCATATTGAGGTGTGCGTTTATCAGCGTCAGGTAATTCACCACAAACCAAAACGCGTACATTTTTCTTGGCAGCAGTAACATCTAAGACGCCATCATCAATGCTAGGGGCAATGATCACTTCTACAAATTGGCGCTCGATGATTGCTTGGGCAGTTTTGACATCAAGTGGGCGGTTAAAAGCGATGATGCCACCAAAAGCGGATTCAGGGTCGGTAGCATAAGCCAAATTATAGGCGTCTAAAATACCATCAAGAGAAACGGCAACTCCGCAAGGGTTGGCGTGTTTGACAATGACACAAGCGGGTTTAACAAAGGATTTTACGCACTCCAAAGCCGCATCCGTATCGGTAATATTGTTATAGGATAATTCTTTGCCTTGTAGTTGTTTGGCGGTAGCAATGGATGCTTCTTTGGTATTTTTATCAATATAAAAGGCGGCATCTTGGTGTGGATTTTCGCCATAGCGCAAATCTTGAGCCTTGTCTAATTGTAGATTGAATGTACGGGCAAATTTATCAGCTTCTCCAGCCTTTTTACCAACTCTAGCGCCTAAATAACCAGCAATCATACCATCGTACTGTGCTGTATGTTCAAAGGCTTTAACGGCAAGATTAAAACGTGTGCTATCAGACAAAGTGCCATGAGATTTTAATTCATTAATAACCAAATCATAATCACAAGCATTCACCACAATGCCAACATGCGCATGGTTTTTAGCAGCTGCACGCACCATGGTTGGTCCACCAATATCGATGTTTTCAATAGCATCTTGTAAAGTACAATCGGTCTTGGCAATGGTTTGAGCAAAAGGATATAAATTAACCGCAACCAAATCAATGGCATTGATTGCATGTTCTGTCATCACAGCATCATCAATGCCGCGTCTGGCTAAAATGCCGCCATGGATTTTTGGATGTAAGGTTTTAACCCGACCATTCATCATCTCAGGAAATTTTGTATAATCGGAAACTTCGGTGACAAGAATTTGATTATCTTTCAGCAGCTGATATGTGCCACCTGTGGATAAGATGTCAAAGCCAAGTTGTGTTAAATTTTTAGCAAATTCAACAATATTAGTTTTGTCAGAAACACTTAATAAAGCAAAACGCTTGCTCATAAAACCCCCAATGGTCATTCTGTCTAAAGACTACTTTATTGCAGACGCAAATGATACCAAGTATTGGAAGTTTTATAAAGCATTAATTAAAGCAAATTGAGCTTATTTTTTCAACAAACCATAGTTTTTTAGTTTTGTACGTAATGTGCCACGGTTTAAACCAAGCATGATGGCAGCTTTAGACTGATTGCCTTTGGTGTGTTTTAAAATTGCCGTTAAAAATGGTTTTTCAAACTCACCCAAAAAAAGTTCATACAGTTTGTTAGGTTCGCTGCCATTTAGGTTGCTTAAATGATTTTCTACCACGGCAGTGATATGTGCTGACAAGGTAGATTCTAAGTTTAGATTTTCAGTTGTCATAATTAAGACCTTCTAAAAGTTAAATTTAACGCGCAAACCCCCAACCTATCTAAATAGATGGGTAAATTTGCAGCGGTTTGGGGGGTTATAAATCTTGATAATAAATTGGAGTTACTTCAACAAAAGCAGGTTTTTTATCTGTTTTAGCAGTTAGCATGATGCGTTTTTGCTGATTGCCCAAGATGCTTTTTTGTGATTCAGCCAGGTAATCGCGCCGACTGGCAATAAAATCACCAACAACCGCACCGTCAGCACTTTTTAAACGTACTAACAGGTCAGGATACAATTGTTCTTTTTGATTGCGATTGGTAATTAATATGACAATATCTGTACCATCGGCATAATTTTTATATGAAGACTGTACATTGATGTTACTGATATCGGCACTAGGGGTTACACATTTGGCAATTTTGCAAAAACTTTCAACTCGTTTGGCGTGTTGTGGATTTTTGATTAGTGTGTCCAAATTAAATAGAGTGTATTGAACTATCAACAAGCCTAATAAAATAACGCAGCCAATTGTCCACATAAGTTGTCCAAAAAATGACCTTTTAGTGGCAAGTTGCTGAGTGGTTGGGGCATGAGCAAATACTTTTTGTGATCTATCTTTTTTAGGTGCATCAAAAGCAGCTGGTGTGATGACATTGCTTAAATTGATGTTGGCATCTGTAGAAACTGGCTTGGCGTTTGTGCCTTGTTTGGCATGCGCTTCCATTTTTTTAAGCAAATCCTCAGGACTACTTGCAGTGCGTGTTGCGCTGGACTGGGAAGAGCCTTCGGTTTTTGGAGATGCCTGATTGATTTGCTCATCTAAAAAGCGGCTAAACTCATCAACCTCATCAAATGCATCGTTTTTTTGTGCGATGTTGTTTGACACAGGATTGGGTTGAGTTTTTGGTGTTTCAACAGGGGGCTGTACCAAATTTTCATTAAGAAAAAATACCTGTTGACACCGACCGCATTTAGCACGCGCGGTGGGATCGCCAACCTTGACGGCAGGCATTGGGTAAATTGCCCCACAGCTGGGGCATTTGGTTTTTAGCTGACTCATGAATGTTCCAATTTTTATAGATAACCGCCGATAAGTAAATAAAATACACCTTTATCAACTAGGTCTAATTTTAAGTGCAAAATCATAAAATTGCACGAAATTTTGTTTTATCATTTTGTATAACAAATAAACAATGTTGACCTAATGGCTATGCTACTAAATTGCAAACATTTTTACAATTATTTGGGGTTTAAGCGTATTTTTTAGCAGATAAACGACACCAATGCTTATCTTCTGGCACGTTATATTGATACGGTTCATCAATTTTGAAGTAGGGTTGATATGCATTGACAACATCTGCAACTTGATTTTCAATCAACCCCGCTAAAACAATTTGACCTTGATTTTTTAACAAATTTGCAAAGTAGGGTGCAAAATGAATTAAAGGTTTGGCTAAAATATTAGCAGTTATAATGTCTGCATTATCAGATTGGGTTTGCCAAAATTCTTTAAATTCTTCAGGTAAAAAAGCGCGTAAACGGTCAGCAACACCATTGAGTTGGGCATTTTGACGAGTGGCAAGTACCGCTTGAGGGTCAATATCGATCGCATACACCACTTTTGCGCCTAAAAGCAAAGCACCCACTCCTAAAATCCCTGAGCCGCAGCCATAATCAATGATAATTTTATTGGTTAAATCTTGTTCAGCTAACCAGTCTAAACACAGTCTGGTGGTCGCATGATAGCCTGTGCCAAAAGCTAGACCGGGGTCTAAAATAAGATTGATTGCTGATGTATCGGGTGCGTTTAGCCATTTTGGAACAATCCAAAGATTGCCCTGACATTTAATGGGTTTATAGTAAGTCATCCATTCTTTGGTCCAGTCTTTATCATCAAGACAGCTAAGCCACACGCGACTTGCGCCAACCTCAGCAGCAATTTCTTGGGCGAGTGTCTGAAAATCCGTTTGAGCAAAGTCATGATTATTGTCAGAATTGGTATCAAAAATAGCAGTTAAAATAATATTGCCCCATAAAGGCTCTTCGCCCGGCATTGGCTCAAATAAAGGTTCATCGCCTGCATCTTCTAGTAAAATAGAAACTGCTTGATTCTCATAAAACAGAGCCTCAGCCAAATCAACTTGATTGGGTGTGCATTGTAGATGAATTTGTTGCCATGACATAATAGATTCCTTAGTTTGGTAGAATAAGTAAAATATTTTAACTTATCAGGTTTGTTTGGTTAGGCTCACGGATTAAGGTAAGATGTCCAAATCTTCACTGTTAATAGTGGGTAGATTTTGTTTGCAAAATGTTGGATCAAGTTTACAGATTGCTTTTTGCAGCGCTTGAATTCTATCATCTTGAGCCTGAATGTGTGTTAGTAGGGCAGTGATGCTAGTTGCAACGGGGTCTTTGCTGTTAGGATTTAGTCCATAAGCATTAAAGTGTTCATCTAATTTTGCAGTGTGCAACGTTTTGTGAGCATTTTGATTATTGGTTATGTCATCTTTTATTTCCAAATCATCCGTTTTGCTTTCATGTGCTTTTTTATCAATGGTGCGCGCAGCTAACCCAACCATGGTGGCATGTGGAGCGACTTCTTTAACAACAACAGCATTAGAGCCAATTTTGGCGTAATCACCAACGGTAAATCCGCCCAAAATCTTCGCACCAGCACCAACAACAACATGACTGCCAAGTGTGGGGTGGCGTTTTGCGCCTTTCTCCCAAGAAACACCGCCCAATGTTACCCCGTGATATAAGGTAACATCATCACCAATTTCAGCGGTTTCACCAATGACCACCCCCATACCATGGTCGATAAACAACCGTTTACCAATTTTAGCAGCAGGGTGAATTTCGATGCCTGTTAGCATACGACTGACGTGTGATAATGCTCGAGCTAAAAATTTTTGGTCATGCTGCCAAAGTGTATAGGCGCCACGGTGCAAAATGCGTGCATGAACCCCAGGGTAAGTGAGTAGAATCTCAAGTTTATTGCGCGCTGCAGGGTCTTTTTCTAAAATATTTTCAAGGTCATCATTAACGGCGCAAGTGAGATTAGATAATTGGCGAAAAAGAGACATAATTTGCCTTATAAATCACAAAAAATGGTTTATTGTATCACAAAGACCAAAATTAAAGAGAAAGTTTGGCGATAAGAGCTTGAATCAGAGCATACTCTTTTTGGTCTAATTGCATGCGAGAAGTTAAGCGAGACAAACGATTTGGTAAATCTTTTAATTCATTATCTCTGGCTAAATTTAAATCAATTAATAACTGAGTTAAATGCTGTTCTAATAATTGTTTTTGCTGAAAATTAATAGCAGGTACATCCCAATCAGTTCGGGTGATAATGGGTAGGGTATTTTTTGCAGATTTATCAGTAAAATTTTGTGCTTTTTGTGAAAAATAAGCGTATAAATCAGCACTAATCACTTGGATAGCGGCGGCAACATTTAGTACAGGATAGTCGGGATTGGCAGGAATTTGAATGTGGTAATCTGCCAAACTAAGCTCTTCATTGGTCAGCCCTCTATCTTCGCGTCCAAATAAAATGGCAATTTGACAATTTAATGAATCATTTGATTGTAAATGTTGATAAATAAGTGCGGATGCTTGATTTGGAGTAACAACAGGTCGTGGAATATGCCGACTGCGAGCAGAAGCTGCAAAAATTAATGTACAGTCTTCTAAAGCTTGATGGATATTTTGGGTAATTTGCGCATTTTGAAGTACAGTTTGCGCCCCGGCAGCATTAGCAATGCTACTATCATCAATAGGGCGTTTTGGGTTGACAATCGTCAGTTTTTGTAAAGACATGGTATGCATACTACGAGCTGCCGAACCAATGTTGGCAGGTAATGTAGTTCCAACCATAACAATTTTAATGTGTTTTAACAATTCATAAGGTGTAGAGTGCGTAAAAGATGAAAGTGTCAAAAAGAATCCTTATCTGAATTAAACAAAAATTTCAGGAAATGTTGCTCGAATTCCACCAACAAAAATTTCTACTGCAACCGCCGCAAGTAGCATGCCCATGATGCGGCTTAAAATATTTAAACCTGTTTCACCTAGAAAGCGGCTGATTTTCCCAGCTGCCATCAGCGCGATGTAACAAAATAAACTGATACAAAATCCAGCCGTTACAATCATCACCAAATCAAAAACCTGTTTAACTTGACTTGAGTAAATGATTACCGTTGAAATGCCGCCAGGACCAACAATCATTGGAATGGCTAAGGGGACAACCGATACCGCAGTTAAGGAACTAATATCTACTTCATGTCCTTTGGGTTTTACAGGATTACCAGTACCATTCATCATATTAATTGCAATTAAAAATACTAAGATACCACCTGCCACTCGAAACGAGCCCAAAGAAATTCCTAAAATTTGCAATAAGCTTCCACCCATTAAGGCGAAAAATGTGATGGCAATAAATACAGCAATACAGGTAATTTGAGCGGCTTTTTGTCGTTGTTTAACGCTATAATCATTGGTGATGCTTAAAAACAGCCCCAATGCACTAAATGGATTCATCAGTACAGCAAATGCTAAAATAATTTTAACCAGTTCAGTATTCACGACAATCATCCATTTTAAAAGTGGTTGGCGATAAAAATTGGCGGTCATTTTAACATAACTTTAAGATGTTTGTTAATAAGTGTTTTTCGAATAATTTTTGTTAAAAATTAGTAAATATTTATTATTTATTTTAATTTGTGATAGAATCAAACATTTATTTTTTATAAATTCTAATTATTGGCAACCTTAAATTGGTTGTTATTAAGGAATAATTTGTGAAGCCATCTCATTTTATCACTCATGACGCATATAAAAACGAGCGTGCAGTTGTTTTGTTTTCAGGCGGTTTGGATTCCACCACTTGTTTGTATTGGGCGAAATCTCAATTTTTAGATGTTACAGCACTGAGTTTTCGATATGGTCAACGTCATAGTAGTGAGCTGATTGCTTCAAAGAAAATCGCTCAATATCTTGGGGTGAGTCATCGTATTATTGATATAGATATCGCTCAACTTGGCGGTTCGGCATTGACGGATTTAAATATGGATGTGCCAGATTATCAAAAAGACAGTAAAACAGTTCCTACAACGTATGTGCCTGCTAGAAATACAATTTTTTTATCTTATGCCTTAGCAGCATCAGAAGTATTGGGCGCTCGATTTATTGTTATTGGGGTAAGTTCAGTTGATTATTCTGGTTATCCTGATTGTCGTGCTGATTATATTGAGGCTTTTGAAACCATGGCAAATTTAGCAACAGTGGCGGGAAGAAATGGTCAGAACTTGTCTATTATTGCGCCCTTGCAGCATTTATCCAAAGCTCAAACTTTAGAACTTGGATTGACTTTGGGGGTGGATTATGGTCAAACGGTTTCTTGTTATCGTGCAGATGCTGATGGGCGAGCTTGCGGAATGTGTGATAGCTGTGTTTTAAGAAAACAAGGATTTGAGCAGGCGGGCATAATCGACCCAACCCGCTACCAGTCAGTTCATTCAATATGATTGAAATTTAAACAATTAAACAACGGTTTTTACGGTTTTGGCTTTATCTAAAGCGGTATATAGGCGATTTACTTCCTCAGCGTTTTGCAAGTACAGCTTAACACGTAATGAGTGAAAACGTCCCGTTCTAGAAGGTTTAACCAAAATACTGGCGTGGTCAAAATCAGGAAAGATTTCAGCCAAAATCAGCGTTACTTCATGACGCAAACTGTCATGTTCGCCTTCGTGTCCAATAATGCTTAATGGATAATCCATTGGAAATTGCCATAATTCTGGATTCTGGATTTCGGTGCGAGTTGGTCGAGTGGTCATATTATTTACCTTATTTATTTGCCTTATTATTGTGCTGTTTAAGTTTTTTTTGTGTTAATAGGGGTTTGTTAAAATTTTTCAAGATAATGTGGATTCTGATATATTTATGCAATAAAAAAAGGGTAAGTAATTACCCTTTATGTTTTATTGTGAACTATATTTAGTCATTTTCTAAAAATGATCTTAAATGTTCAGAGCGTGAAGGGTGGCGCAATTTACGCAGTGCTTTAGCTTCTATTTGACGAATGCGTTCCCTTGTTACATCAAATTGTTTGCCAACCTCTTCTAATGTATGGTCGCTTGCCATATCAATGCCAAATCGCATTTTAAGTACTTTGGCTTCTCGTTCGGTTAGATTATCCAAAACTTCTCGAGTTGCTTCGCGCAGACCTTCAGCGGTGGCACTGTCTACAGGGCTTGAAATGGTGCTGTCTTCAATAAAATCACCTAAGTGACTGTCTTCATCATCTCCGATTGGGGTCTCCATAGAAATGGGTTCTTTGGCAATTTTTAGTACTTTACGAACTTTGGCTTCGCTTTCACCCAGTCTTGCTCCCAGCTCTTCAGGTGTTGGTTCACGCCCCATTTCTTGAAGTAGCTGACGCGATACTCGGTTAATTTTATTGATGGTTTCAATCATATGAACAGGAATGCGAATGGTTCGTGCTTGGTCGGCAATAGAGCGGGTGATTGCTTGCCGAATCCACCAAGTGGCATAAGTAGAAAATTTATAACCACGGCGATATTCAAACTTATCCACCGCTTTCATCAGTCCAATATTACCTTCTTGAATCAAGTCTAAAAACTGAAGTCCGCGGTTGGTGTATTTTTTTGCAATTGAAATTACCAAACGTAAGTTAGCTTCTACCATATCTTTTTTGGCACGACGTGCTTTGGCTTCCCCAATTGCCATTTGGCGAGCAACAGCCTTCATATCACGAATGTTCATTTGGAGTTTTTCTTCATGAGCCAAAATCTTTTCTTGCATACCAACTACTTCAGGCATAACTTTTGCCAAAGTTTCAGCAAAAGCAGGTTTGCCTTCAATACGGTGAGCCAGCCACTCTACATTGGTTTCATTGCTTGGAAAGGTTTTTTTGAATTCTTCCAAAGGCATCTTGCCACGACGTACTACAAGACGCATAATTTGTCTTTCAGTTGTACGAACGTCATCATACACTTCACGCATCAAAGTCATAACTTGGTCAGACAAGCGATTGTTGAGTTTTATAAGCATAAAACGTGTTGCAAGTTCATCGTAGGCTTGCTTGGCTTTTTCACTATTTCGACCATGTTTATCCAAGGTTTTTTTGGCTTTTGCAAAAAGTGTTTGAATCTCTTCAAAACGAACCCTTACTTCTTCAGGGTCAAGACTGCTATCATCGGCATCATCAACCGCTAAGGCATCAGGATGCTCATCGTCTTCTTCATGGTCATCAGGTACTTTGATGGCGGTTTGAGGGTTTTCAAAATCGGGTTCTATCTCATCTTCTTTGAGTTCAAAATCGCCATCTTCAAGCTCTAAAAAGCCAGTAACCACATCAGAAATCTTTTTTTCACCAGCTAATACTTGTTCGTATTCACCTAAAACAAATTTAACTGTACCAGGCCAATACGCCATAATATACTGAACTTCACGCATGCCTTCTTCAATGCGTTTGGCAATACCAATTTCACCATCTCGCGTCAAAAGTTCAACCGTTCCCATTTCACGCATATACATACGTACAGGGTCAGTGGTGCGGCCAGGCTCAGTTTCTACATTAGCAAGCACGGTTGCGGCTTCATCAACAGCAATGTCATCGTCATCATTGCTAACCCCCGTCAAAAGCATGTCGTCTTCATCAGGAGCAACATCATAAATGGGAATACCAACATCCGTTAGCATTTGTATGATTTCTTCAACTTGGTCGCTGTCAGTAACCGAATCAGGCATTTGGTCATTGATTTCAGCATAGGTTAGATAACCTTGTTCTTTACCAAGTTGAATCAGGGTAGGTAATTGGGAATTAGAATTTTCGCTCATAAAATCTCGCTATTGACAAGGCCATCATGAAAAATCAAACTTCACATTCTAACATAAATTGAATAATATTTCATGTTTTCAATGGGGGTGTTGGTTGATTTTTAAAGCCTAAAATTACTTGATTTTACTAAACATAAATGTTATTTTATCCAAAATCAAATGTTTAAAAAAATTTACATTAAAAACTATGAAATTAGCCGAAGCTCTTATTATTCGTAGCGATTTGCAGCAAAAATTATATTCTTTGCAATCGCGCCTATCTAAAAATACTACAGTTCAAGAGGGTAACGAACCAACTGAAGACCCTAATTTGCTACTAAAAGAGATTTTAGCAGTCCATGAATTGCTGCATGAATTGATTTTAAAAATTCATCGCACAAATGCAGATATCGTATTAAATGATGGACGTAATTTGTTGACGGTATTAAATGAACGTGATAAATTGTTAAGTCTTCATAAAATACTCAATAACATCATCTCTCAGGCTACAGATAAGCCAGACCGTTACAGTGCCAGAGAGATTAAATGGGAGACGGTTATTGATGTAGCAGATTATCAAAAACAAGCTGATGATATTGCCAAAAAAGTTCGAGAAATCAATATTTTGATTCAAGCAAGTAATTGGCAGGTTGATTTGATAGAATAGAATAAATGGCAGTCAGCTTTTAGTTAATGGCTTGACTGTTTTAATTTTTGAACATATTGGGCGAGTGTTATCCTTTTTGGCTGGTTTGGATATAAAATAAAATCAGTCCTTCTATAGAGCGTGTGATGAGCAGCACATTTTTTCTTACCTGTTAGCTCTGAACTCTTTATAATTGCACTAGTGTAGCTCTCTCTTATCAGGTTGCCAAGAGATTTGTTAGGGTGATGCATTATTTAACCTTTACTACCACTGCACTGACAATATGTTCACCCTATTTTATACAAACTTAATATCCCAATAAATACATTGTCATTGCTAATGTATTATTAATAATATGTAAAACCATACTTAATAATATGCCATGTTTAATTCGTGCGTGGCAAAATAAAATTGCTAAAAAGAAAATAATGACTGTGGATAATAAATCATATTGCAGTGCATGAACAAATGCAAATAACAGGCTGCTAATAATAACTCCAGTCCAATGGCTGGAATCCAACCCTAAAAAACTTTGTTGATTGATTTCATGATTTGAATATACTCCAAAAATCATCCCCCGAAAAATCAACTCTTCATAAATTGGTGCAATGATTGTTGTTGTTAAAATCATCGGTAAAAATGAAGCACCATCCATTAATCCATCCATCAAAGTTAATGGTTTGCTATCAAAATAAAAAAGTAACCCTTCACTAATGATTAAAAAAATAATCAAATATAATAAATACACAAAAAAACTTTTTAAACAAAATTTTTTGATGTCAAAATAAGCTAAAGTCTTGTTGATGTGATAGTTGGATTTAATAAAAATAATTAAAAAAGCAAATGATGATAAAAAAATTGCGGTAAATATAATTGAACATGCAACAACAATTCCATTTTTACTGCCTATTTCAATTAAATTAATGATTTCTTTTTCGGTATCAAGATGGATTTTTGCGGCAAAAATTACCCCAATGATTTGTAAAAAAAACATTAAAAAAACACAAAAAGCACTAATAAAAAAAGCGGAAAGACGGCTAAAATAAAAAATAGGATAAATCATATGGGTTTATAAAAAATGCTTTTGTGTTTGTATTGAAATTTACACTGATTTTAATAAAAAGATAAAATAAAATACCCAAAATGGATATTTTGGGTATTTAGAAGGTTAAACTATTTTTTGTTGGTATTAAGCACATTGGTAACCAGCAAATCCACACGCTCATCTTTTTCGTATAACGTACCTGCACGACCAACAATCAACGGGTCAATATTACCGATTTGGGAAGGGTCTTTGCCTTCATAGTTTAATTTATTTAAAACATAACGCATTGCATTTAGGCGTGCACGTTTTTTGCAGTCGGATTTAATGACAATCCAAGGAGCCTCAGCAGAATCAGTATTAAAAAACATTGCTTCTTTGGCTAGCGTGTAATCATCCCATTTGTTTAATGAAGCCTTATCAACAGGCGATAGTTTCCATTGTTTAAGTGGGTCATGTTCACGACTGTCAAATCGGGCTTTTTGTTCACTGCGAGTAACTGAAAACCAAAATTTTACTAGATGTACGCCAGATTCTACCAGCATTTTTTCAAATTGTGGCACATGACGCATAAAAGTTTGGTATTCTTCTTCATTACAAAATCCCATAACGCGCTCAACAACCGCACGGTTGTACCATGAGCGGTCAAACAGTACGATTTCACCCGCTGTTGGTAGGTGTTGAACATAACGCTGAAAGTACCATTGACCACGTTCTTGTTCTGTTGGTTTTTCTAGAGCAACTACTCTTGCCCCGCGTGGATTTAAATGCTCCATAAAGCGCTTGATTGTACCGCCTTTGCCAGCTGCATCGCGACCTTCAAACAAAATAACCACTCTTTGTCCTGTGGCTTTAACATGGTGCTGTAGTTTTAAGAGTTCAATTTGAAGTTTGTATTTTTGCGCTTCATAGTTTTTGCGGCTTAGACGGTTTTTGTAAGGATAACCACCATCGCGCCAGCTCGGTGACAGTTCAGTGTCTTTGGATTTGTCTGCACGAACTTGTGTAACTACTTGATTAACAGGAAGGTATTTGTTTAATAACAAACTCATCTCTGTCAAGTCATCGGGAGTTGCATGATTTAGAATATCTTCTAATTCACTCATTGTTCTTGGCATTACTGGATTTTTAGTAGTTTCTGCTAAATCACTATTTGTTTTTTTGGGGGATGTTGCCATATTTTGCTCCAAAATATTGATTAAAATCACGATTTATAATAACATAAGTATAACAATTTGACAATATTTTTTACAATCTTAAAATATTTTATATTTAATTTATAAAATTAAATAACAGTAATATCTTTTTCGATGTACAATAAATAATTTGTATTATCATCATAAGAATAAATATGGTAATTGTCATGTTGAATGTTTTTATTTAAATGAAATCCTCCCAAATCTTTTTTTCCGTTAGCCCCTAAATCCACAATATCACCATTATCACCACTAATAAAAACTTTTTGGACGTTATTGCTAAATAAATCTGACATGGTAATATTTAAAGTATTATTTGGCGTAACTGTATAAAGAGATTTATTACTTGCATCGTATTTTTGAAATGGCATTCCTTCTAATCTTACATGTTCAATATTTTTAAATTGACCAAAATCTAAAACAGTATCCAGATATGTATTTAAGATTTGTGATTGATTGGTAGATGGGTTTATGATGGATACGTCTTCGCCTTTTTTACCTTGTATTACTGCAACATCAATACCTTCGCCAAAATCAATCGTACTATTGTTTAATAATCCAGATAAAAATAAAGTATCGCCACCATTACCTAAATGGATGGTGCTATTGGATACATCATTTTGAAAAGCAATGACGTCCTGATTGTTTTTTGTATCTATATCCAAGTATGTTGTTTTGTTTTCAAATATTAATATATCACGACCATCACCACCAATGATTTTAGCATAATCATTTTTATCCCCCAAGACCTCATCTTTAATGGTGGCGGTATTTTTTATTTGCTGACTGTCTTTTTCCCCTACATCTTGAATCATAGATGGTAAAAAATCACCCATTTGTTTTTTTGTAAAATGATAGCTGTTAGCCAAATCTAATTGACCAGAAAATTTACCATTAATAATCACATCATCATGACCAGAACCTGTAAATACTTTTCCTTTGATATGACCAGTTAAATAAACAAAATCATTATCTTTTGTAACGGCTAAATATTGATTTTTTTCAATATTATGTCTGATCGTTTGAGTGGCAAATAATTGATTGTTAATTGTATTGTTGCCGCCATCTAAAGAAACACGACCAATATTACCAATAAATCGCTGATAATGTGTTTGACTTTCATGAACAGATAATTTGTTATTATTCATAATGACATTATTTGTTTCTGTGTTGGAATAATTAATAATATTTGCAATAGATTTATCCATTATTCCTGCAATATTTAGCTTATTATCAGAAATATTAATATTTTTTGCATTTCCAATTACTTGAAACATTTCTGTTCCAGAATTTGAAATTTTGTTGATATTAAAATTGTTGTGATGAATATTTACAAAACCGCGTAAATTATTCACTATTTGGTCTTCTTGAATATTTACAGGAGTTTCACTGCCATCTCTACTTCTAATAATATCAAAATTGGCTGTATTATTTGCAATAGTAATATTTCCCATTCCTTTTCCTGAAGTGGGATTATTATTTTTATCTAAATTAAAATAATCAACACCATTATTAATAATGCCAATAATGTATTTTGTTTCTTTTCCAGATATTTCATTATTGCGAATGATTAAATCATAGAGCATATCGGGTTCATGATTTCTAAATTCAATACCGTAAGTGTGATGCTCATTCTTATAAACATCTATACCTGAAATTTTATTTCCTGATATTTCAAATATGCCCGTATCGGCACTTTTAAAATGTTTGTAATTTGCTTGAGTATTAGTTTGCAAATGAATGCCTGAATATCCATAATAGGTTTGTCCATCAGCATTAAAAGTGTCATCAACAGGCAAACGAAAATCTGGATTCTGACTAATAATGTTATTTTTAATTTTGACATTATTCATAGTAAATTGTCGATTATAAACAGCAATCCCATACAATCTATCGCCATTAGAGGTATTGTTTTGAATTAAAATATTATTGCCATCATGCACATCCAAACCTTTTCTAAAATTACCTTCAGTGGTGTTATTAATGTAGGTTACTCCCAAATTATAAGAACCAGCCATGGAAGCTGCCCCATAACCTGTTCCACCATCATCTTGATGACCATTTTTAGCTAAAATATTATTATCTAATTTAAAGTTTTTTTGATAACTAAATAAAACGCCAGCAACACGGTTGTCATGTAAATAACTATTAATCACTTTATTGTTATGACCAATAATAAAATCAGGGTCATTTTCTTTGATAACGCCTTTCATATAATCGTGTTTGTAAGTTTTTCTTGTATTGGGATTTACCTGAAAAACTTTTGCAGAACCAAAATGAATACCAGCACGATTTGCACCTGATACTTCTACATTATCAATGGTTGTATGATTTACATCAAGTGCTAAAATTCCATTAACTTTTCCAAAATAAGTATCATTATGACGATAAAAATCCGTTTCTTTTTTGTGATGATACTGTATAGATAAATTGGAGATAAATTTTCCATGTTGACCATCAATTAAAATACCCGTGTCTTCTTTTGAAATGGTGTCATTAGAATTAGCATTGTGTCGACCTTTTTGCTGTTTATCAAAATAAATGGTTGTTTTTCCTTGTCCATCACCAAATATTCCAGTAACGTTTTTATTATTTTCATTAATGGTGATGGGTGATGAAATATAAATATTGCCATTAAGATATAGAGCAACTTTATGACGATGAGCAAACGATAAGGCTTGATTAATTGCGTTAATACTGTCTGTTTTTCCAGTAACATCGGCACCAAAATCTTTTATATCAACATAATCGCCATAAGTATTGCTGTGATAAATTTTATACCCTTGTTCGGTTTCTTTAATACTATCTGCAGTAACAGCGATATTACTAATTTTTGTAGTTGTACTATTATATTGCGTAATATCTATTTCATCTTTTACTTGAATGGTAAAAGTTTTTTTAATTGATAATCCACCATTATCTGTTGCTGTAATATTGATGTTTAATGATTTATTTTTTTCATAATCTAAAAAAATATCATCTTTTAATTTTAGTTGGTTATTAACAATTTCAAAGCGATTATCATCAATATCAAATGTATGGGTATTATTTTTATCCATATCAATTGCAGATAATTCGCCAATAATTGCGCCTTTTTTATTTTCAGAAACAATATTTGCGGTTAATACAATATCACTGGGCGGATTATTTGGATAGCTTGGATCATCTTCAACATTTAAAGTAAATTGTTTTTGCAGCGACAAACCACCCTTATCTGTTGCTGTAATGGTTAAATTAATTTTTGGTTCGTCAGCAAAATCAATTTTTTGATCATCTTTAAGTTTTAATTGGTTATTAACAATCTCAAAACGTTCATCATTAATTTGATATTGATGAGTTTCGTTACTATCTTTATCAATAGTAGTAATTTTACCAATAATAGCACCTTGTTGATTTTCTAACAATGTGTCATTATCCAAAACTATATCTTCAGGTTTTTCATTGACATCTATAACGCTGATTGTAAATTCTTTTTCACTAAATAGTGATTGGTTATAAGCTGTAATTTTTATGGGAAGATTTTGTATCTTTTCATAATCAAAGTAGCTATTCGGTTTTAAAGATAATACCCCAGTATTTTCATCAACCATTAAATAGTCATTATCATTAATTTTATAAGTAACTTTCTCGCCATCCGGATTATTTGCAGATACTTTTCCAATAACACCTCCAGTTATATTTTCATAAATAGACTGATTGTCTAACTGAATGTCAGTTGGCGCTTCTTTAATATTATTTACATTAAATGTAACGGTTTTATTAACAGATAAACCGCCTTTATCTGTTGATGTAATATTAAGAGTAATGGTTTTTTCATATTTATAATCTATTTGTTTATTCTCTTTTAACTTAAGAGAATTCTCAACAATTTCAAATCGTTCATCATCAATAGTATAAGTATGAACGTCATTGATATCTGAATCAACTGTTTTAATATCTGCAATCTTTAAACCAGTGGTTTTTTCTGATAAATCTTGAGTCTGATTGATAAGAATGTCCGTTGGTTTTTCATTAACATCTGTAATAGTTATCAGAAAATCTTTTTCTACAAACAACCCTTTTTTATCAGTGGCGCGTATTCCAATGATGGTTTGCGAAGTTTTTTCATAATCAAAAGCGTAGCCTTTTTTAAGTGTAACCTCTCCTGTTTTTTGATTAATATCAAATTGTTCATTGCCTTTGTTTAAACTATAAACAATCTCGTCATTTTTATCGTCATCATGTGCAAGGGCTTGTCCAGTAACAATATCATCACTATTTTCTAATAGTGTATTTTGCTTAAAAGTAATATCACTAGGCGCATGATTTTTTGGGTAATCAGGGTCATCAATTACAGTTAAAACAAATGTTTTTTGGATGGATAAACCGCCATTGTCATACGAAGTAATATTAAGAGTGACGGTAGGTTCATGGGCATAGTCAATCTTAATACCATCTTTTAATTTTAACGTGGTGCCAATTACCTCAAAACGTTGGTCACTAATTTGGTATCGGTGCGTATCGTTTGCATCTATGTCATTTGTGTGAAGCGTGCCAATGATAGCGCCTGCTTGGTTTTCAGCAAGTACAGTGTGTGATAAGCCAATATCGGTGGGCGCATGATTTGTTGGCGTTGGCGTTGGCGTTGGCGTTGGCGTTGGCGTTGGCGTTGGCGTTGGCG
>ERZ773267.11-NODE-11-length-139328-cov-10.130305_pt1 | contig 139328 bp, 147 predicted proteins | sample MGYA00511959_ERZ773267 | MGnify/ENA primary metagenome ERZ773267 (study PRJEB29015, sample SAMEA2738165) | human oral metagenome | biome: human oral; feature: human-associated habitat; material: saliva | place: China | collected 2240 ...
ACGAGCCTAAGAAGGACGAGCCTAAGAAGGACGAGCCTAAGAAGGACGAGCCTAAGAAGGACGAGCCTAAAACTCCAAACATCAAAGAACCAGGCCGTCAAACACAACAACTTCCAAAAACAGGTACCACTACAAGCATCTTAAGCTTGATCGGTGTAGTCTTATTCGGATTGATCGGCTTTGTGTCGCTCAAAAAGAAAAATAACTAGTGAAAAAAAACAACCCTGCCTAAACAAATAGGCGGGGTTTATAACTAAAAACACTTCAAGAACTGCACAAATAGTGATAGTTCTCCCACAAACTAGCAAATAAGACCCCGCAACGGGGTCTTGTGTTGATAAAATCAACACGTTATGTTATAATACACTTATGTTCAAATCAAATGAAATAATTTTGAACTTTTTACTAAAATTTATTAGAAAGGCCATAAAATATACATTATATTTTATGCGATAGGCTTCCATGAAGTTTAAAGACAAGAAAGAATATTATTCTTTAAGAAAATTTAAAGGTATCGGCCTCGCATCCGCACTTGTAGGTTTAGCATTCCTCACAGCGCCGAGTGTCTTAGCTGATGAAACCGCTGCAAATTCAAATAACAGCAACATCAGCGCAATTGCGCAGGCAGATACCGAATCTAATCAACCTACATTAGAATCAATTGCATCAACCGCATCTAAAACCCCTGTCGAACCTAAAGAAGAGACTTCTAATATTGCAACAGAAAATAAATCTCAAGAGAACGTAGTCACTACTTCTACTACTAAGACGACTTCAGAAGAAACACACACTTCTGCACCAACAGAAGAATCTTCAAAAGCGCCAGAAAATAAACCATCCGAAGCTTCAGAACAACCCACTACAACACAACCTGTGCGTTCTCGGTCTAAACGCGATACATCTTCACAAGAATCACCATATGTATCCGATAAAGCTAAAGAAGTTTCAAAAGAACTTAGTAATACCTTAGTCATGACTAAAGAAGATACAGCGTCTACATCAAAGACTCTATTCAAATTAGATGCAGGTATTACACCAACTGACGATGAAAAAGCGTATAATCAAAAACTGGCACAAGCATTCGATGAATATCCAGAACTTGTTCGGTCGCAAGTACATAGTTTGACCTTCGTCCGCGAACCAAACGGTATGTACGGTTTCACTTATTCGAAATCCGGCGATGTTAATATTAATATGCAATATTACCATCCCGAACTAACTGGTAATGAACCGGGTTCGATCAATCAATATCTCGGTGTCTTAGGGCATGAACTTGGGCACATCATGAACGCTCGTTCTTTTAGAGACAACGATACTTGGTCTTATTCTAGAGATCCTAAATACGCTGAGTTAGCAAAAGAAGTGTACGGCTCTGATGAAAATCGTTTCTTAATTAGTCGCTGGGCTTCTGATTTTGCAGATTATGTATCATATCTGAGAGGTGACTATAAACCACAAGGTTCTGCTCAAAAAATTATGACCTACATGGACGATCTCTTCAAAGGTATTTTGACGCCTCGAGAAGATCGTATTACACCTGGATTGAAGGCCGCCGTTGATTCTGTAAATGCAAGTTCAAGCAAGAAACTGGTATATGACGGTCATGTTGAATTAGTTGCCGACTATAGAAACCTTGATGAAGTTAAACAAACGGTTCAAACTCTTAATTCAAATGAAATAACTAAAGTTTCTTCTAAGTCTAGTACCCATTACAAGACGTATGGCTACAAAACATTAGTAACAACTAAGTATACTTCTGGCGGTGCCAATATTGCAGAAACTACGATAACCGATCAAGGATCTGTTCAACAAGATTTGCCAGGTTATAACTTCGTAGACAAAGAAGTAACTCATGACGGTTTGCTCGTAGAATATAAGTATTCTCCTAAAAATACATACTCTTTAGATAATGAAAAGCTCTCAGCCGATTTAGATATCCAAACGGGCGACTCATATATTGGAGATCGCAATAAAGCTAATCTTCGCTTTACTCTAAAAGAACAAGCGAATAATTTAAGCGTATCTTATAAGATTCAAAACTTAACAACAGGTGTTTGGCAAACACTTGACGGAACCGACAGTGAAGCGTCAGTAGATAGTACAAATCTAAAAAATCAAGCAAAAAGATCCAACTCAGCACATAATTTAGGTTCTGTCGAAACCGGATATCATGCTACTGCCGACCTCACCTATACGCTCTTCACAGGAGCTCACGGTAATAATGTCTATCGAATGACAGCTACATTCTTTGATGGCGCTACCGAACTAGGTTCAGTATCAAAAGATTTCGTAGGTAAAGTTGCCGCTTCTAAAGAAGACGATTTACAAGATATCGAACTCAAGAGTCAAGTAGATCTACACGATGGTAAAACTATCGGCGCTATTATTAAAAATGGTAACGTATATCGTCCCTATATCGGCGCTATCGGTCATTTAAACCCTGAAACAAAACTTGCTAACTTGGATATAGCCAAAGCTCGAGATGAAGTCTATACAAATCACGGCGAAGTTGCAAGTGGTTCTCAAGATAATCGAGTTCGTTACACAATTCTAAACGAAAATTATCGTCTGAATGACATAGCTGCACATATTACGCCAATATTCAAAGATATGAAAGACGAAACAACAAATCGACCATTTGGATCTCAAGACTTAGATACTAGTGCGTCTAAAAAAGATGCATTAGGGTATACGGTAGCTACATATAATATAAACAATCTAGGTGTAACCGGTATTACAGACACTTGGGGTACATTTTCTTATGTCGGTAACGACAAAACCTCTCGAACTGACAACGTTTCAATCAAAATAGAAATCCTTAAAGTGCTCAACGGAAAAGAAACAGTAATTGACTCTAAGATCGTTACAAAAAATGTAGAAATCGTTAATTACGACGAAAGCTTAAAACCGTTCTTCGCAGAAGACTATCAAATCGATAGACGTGCAAGCTTAGGATTGGCGACTAAAAGTGGAGATCAATATAACATCTATTATGGTACTTATGGCACTAATCTAGAATATGTTCGTGCTTGGAGTTTTGATAAGTGGAACGAGGCTTCATTCGATTCTGTCGAACGTTATCGATTATCTGAGATTGATCCAAACAAACATATCTTCTTAGAAAATATGATAAGTTTGAATATCAAGAATCCTAATGACGCAATCTTTTCTGACGCAGATTATACGGTTCATTTTGATGTATTTAAACGTAGTGATGGAAAACCTTTAAATTTTGCAGAAATTGATCTAACATCATACGTCAATAGAACACCAATTCTAACTCCAAAAGAATACAAAGAAACTGTTTATTGGTTAGATGAATCGGGTACACGTCATGAGATTGGCCTTGAAGTATCTAAAGCAGGTGAAGTATTTAAGACTCGTTACGCAATTCCAACAAATGCTAAATCAATAGAAATTGATATTTCTGGTAAAGTTCCTGTTGACTACGGTCCAAGTTATTTAGTTCAATATATCACTGATGATACATTTGAAAAAGTTAAAAATGAGAATAGATATTTAAACTCTAACGATCCTCTAACTTATGATTCTAGGGCATACACTGTAACAGCCAGTCTTACAGATAAGATTCTCAATAAAAAACGAGACTTTACAAATCATACAATCGTTAGAAACAGTGACGTTTTAGCCCTACAAGTCAATCCTGCTGTCGCTGGAGCAAACAAAAATAATATCAGCTTGAATCAACCTTTTAGATTAACTAGTGATCAAATAGCAATGGCTAGTTCGAATGGACAATTAACAACAAATAATCTGTTAAATACAACCGATCTTCTAGATGAGTACCCTGCTAAACGATTCATGCTTTTAGAAGACGGCGTTAAAATCTCAGACGCTGGTTGGATTAAACAATCGTCATTTGACTTTGCCGGCAAAACATACGCCCTATATACGAGACCGTGGACCGAAAGCAAAGATCTTAATGAATCAGATTTTACTACAAATATCATTATTTCTCCGTCTTCTTCGAACTTGATTACAAACAAGAACTATGATGCTTACACAGGTGTGATTTACAAGCTAAAAGAGGGTGTCTCACTCTCACCGACTCTCCAACCAATGTCAGCGCAACTAGTTTCTGATGCCGTCGAACGTAAGAGACTCGATCAAAAAAATCCTTTCAGTGCTCGGTGAAACCTCTAACAACGATCAAACCGACACTGTCCGACTAAACGGTGTCAAATTAGATTTGAAAACTAAGAGAAGTCTTGAATTTACAGTAAATCAGACAGTCGAAGATTCTGAAATTGTTACACGAGATTATGCTAAATCTGCGGGCAAACAAGTAGATATTGTAACAACCCTATCAAACGGTGCTCAAACAACAAGTCCAACTCTTGAAGTTATTCAAAAACTACCAGTCGGTGATTTAAGTTACACATTCGTAGATCCTAAAGAAAACAATAACTATAATATCTTCTACACCTCTGACACAGATGTTACTGCCTCTAGTAACTGGGTATCAGCTAAACCTACTACAGTGACTGGTTTAAAATGGGTTCGTAAGTCTGCGCTAAATACGGGTACAATTGACAAAGTGGCTTACACAATCCAAGTTGCCAATGATAAATCTAAAGTTACAAAATCCGTTGCATCTGCCACCATGCTGAATGGCGGATTAGTTGGTTCAATCAATGATGTGGTTATTAGAAATGATCAAGCATATCGTACTTTGAAAATCCAAAAACAAACGTATACAGCTGGCGGACATTTAGTAGAGAATATCACTACAAATATTCTGTCTCTGCCAGTAGGAGAGGAAGTACCATATAGAGGTACTGTTTTAGATTATCTCTTAAATTCGTATGTCGCAGGTTCTGCAACTCAAACGAGCACAGATTATACTTTACCTAAACCAAAAATTACTTGGGACGGTTTGACATTTACAGTACCTGATAGAGATACCACTATGGTGTTTAAATTTGTTCAACCCGCCGAACCTCAAGAAGCGCGACGTACTTACACAACAACTTGGGAAAACGGATATGTAGAACCAGACATCCAAGAACTTCAAAACCTATTTGGAAATGTTAGAAGTTACGAGTTCCTACCAAACGAATCAACACAAGCCGTTAAGAAGTTCAACTTAACTTACATTAGCGGTCAAAAAGGTATCGGATATGTAGATATTAAGATTGAACCAAAACGTGAAAAAGTTGTAGGTACCCATAAAGGTATTACTTATCAAGGTGATGATTCCAAAGACCTTGGATATGAAACAACTATAAACGGCATTAACCCTTCTTATGAAAAAGTAACCAGTTATCCAGTAGATTCAACTGGCACATTTAGCGAAGTTGTCTCAAAAGAAAACGAAGTAGCCGCAAAAGACGCCATTATCGTCCGTGGTACAAAACCAACAGTCAAGACGGATACGATTCCAAAAGGCAAACGTTACGAAGCGGACCCTGATCAACCAGTTAAAGGTAAAGAAACTGTTATCGAGGGTCAAGATGGTGTTAAAACATCAACAACTCGTTATACCGTAAATCCAACTACGGGTGATATTACATCAAACACAACTGTTGAAAACACAGCTAAAGTTGATACCGTAGTCAAAGTAGGTAACAAAGAGATTCTTACTGAACCGATTTCGATTGTGACAAAATATAAAGCAGAACCAACTCTCGAAAAAGATGTTCAAGAAACTGAAACTACTGGTCAAGCTGGTAGTCGCGAAATCACAGTAACTTACGACGTAAACGCCGCGGATGGTACTCTATCGAATCCAACTAGAACAACTCGAGATGCTGAACCTATGGTTCCGACGATCGTCAAAGTTGGTTCTGTACATAAAGATGTCGTTGAAACTGCAATTACAACCAAGTATATTTCAGACGATACCAAAATCCATGACTCTCGTGAAGAGCTTGTTGCCGGTTCTAAAGGTGTTAAAACAACAACTACAACTTATGAAGTTGATGAAAATACAGGCGCTACACATTCACCTACAACGCAAGTAAACGACCAACCGATGGTCCAAAAAGTTGTCAAAATTGGTACAAAACCAACGGTAAATGTTCAAACAGTAGCCATTACGACAAAATACATCTTTGATGACAAACTAGCTTACGGTCAACGTATTGTGGAAGAAAACGGTTCAGAAGGACGAATCGTAACAACAACGACTTACACAATGAATGAATCTGATGGTACAACAACCGCTGATACTCCAGATATTCAAACGGTAGAAATGAAGCAACGTGTGATTCGCGTTGGTATCAAACCAACTGTAGAAGAAACGCCAATTAACTTCAATACATTCTATGAACCCGACCCAGAAGCTGAAAAAGACAGTCGAGTTGATAAGGTTGCCGGTAAAGTTGGTAAAGTTACAACAACTACAACTTACACCTACGATGAAACTACTGGCGTAGTTACTCCAAACACACCAACTACGGTTAAAGAAGATGCCGTAGACAGAATCGTCAAAGTTGGCACTCGTCCAAACGTTGTTGAAACGCCAATTGACTTTACAACGACTTATGAAGCTGATCCTGAGTCTCCAAGAGACATTAAGACAGACAAAGTTATTGGTAAAAAAGGTACAACTACTGTTACAACAACGTACTCAGTTGATCCGAAAACGGGTGTTGTTACTGAAAATCCAGCAACAACTACGGTAAAAGACCCAGTGAACGCCATCATCAAGGTTGGTACAAAATCAACAGAAGTAGTTGAAGTATTACCATCACCTAAACGTTTTGTTAAAGATAGTACTCGTCCAAAAGATGAAGAACCTGTAACAGAACAAGGTAGACCTGGAAGCAAGACAACTGTTACAACATATACCGTTGATCCACGAACTGGCGTTACAACTCCAAATGAACAACCACCTGTAACTGTAGACCCTACAGACACTATTGTAAGAGTTCCTGCGGGCGACAAGATTGTAGAAGATAAAATTACAATCACAACTCGTTACATTGAAGATCCAACCAACAATCCAAGCTATGAAGAAGAAATCAGCAAGGGTTCTGAAGGTAAGATCGTAACAACGACAACTTACAATGTTGATGAACATACAGGCGTTGTAACAGAAAGTGGAACTAACAGAGTTCAGACTGATATGGTTCAACGTGTTGTCAGAAAAGGCACAAAACCTAAAGTTGAAGAAACACCAATTCATTTCACAACTCGATATGAAAAAGACGGTACTAAACCTGAAGGTGAAAGAACTGATTTCGTGATCGGTGTAAATGGTAAAGTAGTAACAACTACAACTTACACGCTAAATCCTACAACCGGTCAAATTACAGAAAACCCATCAACTTCTGAAACCATCAACCCTACTACACACGTAGTAAAAGTCGGTGCCAAAGATAAAATTGAAGTAACACCAATTGAATTGGTTACTCGCTATGAGCGTGATGATGAACTAGTCGTTGGTAAATCAACAATTGTAAATGCCGGTAAAGCGGGCTCTATCACAACAACTACTACTTATGACGTGAACCCTACAACAGGTAATGTGACTGAGTCTGGCAAGACTTCTGTGACAGATAAAATGATTGAAAAAGTAGTCAAAGTAGGTACAAAACCAACGGTTGATGTGGAAACCCGTCCAATTAATATTCGATATGTTCCAAAAGAAGATGTTTCTTACGGTACACGAACCGTTAAATCAGAAGGTTCTGCAACCGTAATTACATCAACTACTAACTATACATTGAATCCAGATGGTTCAACTACAGCAAATACTCCAATTGTAACAACAACAGATGGTAGCGATAGAGTTATCGAAGTAGGTGTTCAAACTTCAAGTACGACCATTGCATTGCCATATGATGTCGAAACGGAATACGATTCAAGTTTAGAAGCTGGCCAAACAGTTGTTGACCAAAATGGTGAAAATGGAAGTAAGACAATTACTACAACGTATTCATTGAATGAGTCAACTGGTGAAGTAACCTCAAACACGACTGAAACTTCGGTTAAACCAAAACCTAAGAAAATTCGTATCGGTACCGGGGTACGCTCTACAAATGTAAGAAATATTGTTCATGATGTACCATTTGAAACTGAAACTATCGAAGACCGATTCTTACCAAAAGGTAAAGAGATCGTAGAACATGAAGGAACGCTTGGTAAAGACATCGAAACAATCGTAGAACAATTGTTCAACGGTGAAGTCAAGTCTTCTGAAAGTTCTACTCGCCGCGTATTAGATCCCGTTAAACGTGTAGTTCGAGTGGGTACTTATGAATTTGCAAAACCAACTGATGCTCCAATCGTAGAAATCCCTGAATTCAACGGTGGTGTCAACCCAGTTGATCCACCAGTTGTAGAGATTCCTGAATATACGGATCCAATCGGAGGCAACGGTTTAGATGGTGAAGGAAATATTATCCCCGCGCCAATCGTAGAAATCCCTGAATTCAACGGTGGTGTCAACCCGATTGATGCACCCGTTGTAGATATCCCTGAATATACGGGTCAAATCGGGGGCAACGGCTTAGATGGGGAAGGTAACATCATCCCAGCTCCTATTGTAGAAATCCCTGAATTCAACGGTGGTGTCAATCCAATTGATCCACCAGTTGTAGAAGTTCCTGAATATACAGGTCCGATCAACAGTAACGATTCAGATGGTAACGGCAACATCATTCCCGCTCCAATTGTAGATGTCCCTGAATTCACAGGAGATGTCAATCCAATTGATGCGCCAGTTGTAAAGATCCCTGAATCCAACAATGATACTGAAAACAATTCTCTCGTTAAAGATGAAAAGAATACATTACCAAACACAGGTAGTCATGAATCATACATTCTTAGTCTTTTAGGTGGATTGTCATTAGCATCCTTACTAGGATTTATCTCTAAAAAACGTAAAAAACAATAAAATCAAAAAGGCTATCCAAACGGATAGCCTTTTTTTATAATCACTTTAGTCTTCAAAAATATGTGTTTGTGCGCCAACATATTTACTACCCTGAACAACCATTATTATGCTTGTTATAAGCGGGAAGAATACCGTTAAAATTGAAAAACCGTTTGTGCGTCCAAAAGATCTTGCAAATTTAATAACAGTATAAACACTGTAAAAACCTGGAATTGCTAGATTTAGAAACCAGAACCATTTATTCTTTTCGCCAAATGCGATTTTATGATATGTGAACGATCCATAAAATGGAATAAATGATTTCCATACAGCTTCCCCAGCACGACTAAACAGAAAACTACGAGCAATTGCCCCTGCAAAACCCAATAGACCAAATGCGACAATAACAAACAAGTACATTGTCAAAACAAAATAAACTTCAGCCATATTGTCCATAACGACCAAACCCTACTTTCTAATAATTTAATATATACAGTATAATAAATAAAACATATACTGTCAATACCAATCTAAAGAGCCGATTCAAATAATCGGCTCGCTTTAGAACATAACATAAGAACTTAAAAAGAAGGATATTTTATGCAAATCATTAAACGTAACGGTTCACTCGTCGAGTTCGAACCCGACAAAATTTACAACGCCATCGTAAAAGCCGCTAGTTCAGTATTCGTCATGACTGACGACTTACGCGAACGTCTTACAGATATTACCAAAAAAGTTGTAATCGACTTACATGAATTAAAACTAAAAACAATCACGATCAGCATGATTCAATCTCAAGTCGAACAACGTCTACTTTCCGCCGGTTACACGCAAATCGCGGAACACTACATCTCATACCGCCTGCAACGTGACCTAGAACGCTATGGTTACGGCGATCACCTCATCGTTCACTTAAAATTTGAACACATAAAATAAACCCTCGACCGAAATGTCGTTAAACTAGCCTCTTTCGATTCTCTATGGATGTGCCTCGTTGCTTCTTTCTTTAAAATCTTTTCATCGGCGCATTCATAGAGTTTTTTTATAGAAACACTCCAAAAACAACGTTTGTCAGCAGTTTCAAATTAGTCATAAATTGATGTAAACTTTTAGTGCTTGTTTGTGTTTTTCTTTTGAGATTCATTCGGTTTTATGATATACTTGTTATATCAAAATAAACGAAAGGACGTCTTATGCATAAACGCAAGTTTACGGTTTTCACCCAATTACATGAAGAAAACAATGCCGATTTAATTGAATATTTTGATGATCGTCGTGAACGTCAGTCCCAAATTATGCGTAAGACGTTCCAAGTTATTAAAAACACGGAAACGTTTGAAAAATCTAAATATAATACGTATCTTCAAAATAAATATGGAATTACATGTCGAATGGCAAATTCTATTATTTCTGATGCTCAAGGTCGATTAAATGCTTTGAAAGAATTAAAGGTTTTCGAAAAAGCACAAATCGAACAAAAAATTGGACATTTAGAAAAGAAAGTGCTTCCGAAGCTTATTTCAAAACGTGACGATTGCATTGCTCAATTAAAGGTTAATCCAAAAGGTTCACCCATTCGACTTCGAAATATTCGACGTAAGATTGTCGCTAAAAAGAATAAACTAAATAGACTGAAACAAAAGCTAGATAATGTGACCTATCAGATTGAAACAGGACGTTTAAAATTATGTTTCGGAACTAAATATTTATTGAAGCGTGATTATAGACGTTTTGTTGAACAACGAGATAGTCAAATGTCTTTCGTTGGTTCAAAGTCAGAACCCGCTCAAAACCAAATGCTTCAATTAAGCTATAATCCGAAAAACAACCAGTTTAACATCAAATTACGAAAAGACTTCGATGGTTATAAAAATGCTAATAAAGACGATAAATACATTTACGGACGCGTTTATTTCAGACATCATAAGTCTGAATTGGTTTCAATTTTACGTCAAGGTTATAGTCCTCTCAGCTACAAGATTATTAAAAAGGGAAATCGTTTTTATCTATATTGTACCTTTGAGATCCATGTCGAAGATGATGAATTCTTGACACGCTCGTCTTATGGAACAATTGGGCTTGACTTTAACAAAGGTTTCGTGACGTTGTCAGAAACCAATGAGTATGGTCATCTTCTACGAACGCAAGTCTTACCTTATCGCTTTAAATCTGGTTCTAAGACAAGAACCGATCTTCAAAAGTTAGTGAATGATGTTGTCGATTTAGCACTTCAAACAGGTAAAGATATTTGTATTGAAGATTTGAATTTCAAAAAGAAAAAGGCTAAAACCGAATCAAGACAAGGTTGTAAATATAACGAAATGTTACATTCTTTAACCTATCGTCAGTTTAGCCATTTTATCGAAGGCATTGCCTTTCGAAATCTAGTTTATGTAAGAAAAGTCAACCCCGCGTGGACGTCTTGGTTGGCGAAAGAACTTTATTGTCCACGAATGAAACTCAATGTTCACGTCGGAGCTTCATTCGTTATTGCGAGACGTGGACAAGGTTTTAAAGACGCCTTTAAATGAGTTCTTTAAACAATCAGCCTTATAAAGATGTATGAACGCAAGACAGTTTGGCATCTCCCTTTAAGGCCTTGTTCAATTAGAAACTTCAATGACAAATCTTATTGTATGGCATTTGTCGAAATGAGATGAATTGAAGCGGAATAGGTTAACGGTTAGACCTTGAATTAAAAAATTCTAAAATTGATCTCAAAGGTGACTATTACTTTTTAATACTTTTGAGTAACCGTTCTAAAAACGCTGTCGTTCTCGACCGAGCAATCCTTACGATTGTGAGTTGAAATATCCTTTCTATATTCGGTCTGACGCACTAACTACTCAACTCAGACCTAAACACTACAGCGAAACTCGTTGTAGTGCTTTTTTTATGGGCAACGTTCCACGAACGTTGCCGAAATCTATCGAAATATCACTAGAAAGAAGACACTATGCAAACACCCATCACAACATCATTAGACCATCTAATTCCTATTCTTTCCGAAGAACATCAACAGTTCATCGATAGTATCGTGCAAAAAATTGAATCGAATCACGTCACCTACATCCTACCATCACAAGGCTTATCATCGGTACAGATCGCTGAGACCGCATCCCGCACCATTGAACTTGCAACAGACGGGCAAACTTATGTAGCAAAACCACACTTGATTGAATCATTTGACGAATTTGATGCCAAAATGGTAGATCCACTCAAACAAAAACTATCAAATTCAAGCATTGTCATCATTGAAGCCAACTATAACAACTATTTGGAAGTAATCCCTCAAATGTTTATTCTTGCCGATGAACTTGCAAGTACCGGTGCAAAAATTGTCATTCCCTGTACAAAAGACGAATTAACCGTTATTAAAGAAGTTGAGCGAGCGGTTCGTTCAATGTTAAAACCTGTAGACTAAAAACTCAAAAAATAATATAATAGATGTAATATCTAAACATAGAAAGAGTTTTCTCAAATGCACCCAAAAACATTTACATCGTTTATTCACAATAAAATTCTAGCTCAGGATCTCAAAGGTTATAAGCCTGCTATAAAATCATCCGATATGACCGATTATGCAAAAAAAACCTATCGTCAAATCGCAAAATCCTTTAAAAAATCTCGGAAATAGAAAGTGAGTAAACACATGCAAAGACTTGATTTTAATATTTCAGACCAAACCATTCTATCATTTGACGTCGATCATAAAACAAAAACGGCACGTCTTATTGAAACAACAGATGAATTCGCAGCACGAGTCTTATTGACTCCTGATGAGCGAACCTACAACGGTATTGAACGACGTTTGAACGAATTCCAACAATCAGATAAACCCTTAGTCGAACACTTGATGGATATTGAAAACGATGGTTTTCACGCGCCAATGCAACAAAACCTAAATATCAACAATAGCGATAACGCTATAAAAGAAACGAAGGCTCCAACAGATGCATCTCTCATCGAATTGCCAAGTAATTTCGGAAATACAAATATCAACGGGCTTCAGCAAAAAGATAATATTCAAATTGAAAATGAATCTTATTTTGTAAAATTGGACTCATTATCGCCAATCGTCAATGGTTCGTGGGATAACAACTTCGATTCACAATATTCATCTGTCTCTGAAGCCATTACATCAATCCTACTCAAAAACATTAAAAACGCCGATCAACTAAACAGCGTTCTTTACGAATGGCGTGAATTTGACTTAAATGGGAAAAAAGTTACAGGTACGATCTCAAAAAACTTCTTACAAGAAAACGAAGAAGAACATGTCCTGTCCATTCAAAACAGATCCGATAAATACACACATATTTCTATCAAAGAATATGAAAAAAACATGTATGACGTCAATTCCGAAACCCGTATCAAGAATCTAATGACGGCTTTTGCATCCGCAAATGTCGATAAAAATGCGAGCCAAAACTTTCTCATACAACAAGCCGCATTTGATATGTTCATCGGTAACCAAGACCGCGTAAACAATCCGTCAAACTTTGTATTTGCCTACAATACAAAAGACCAAACAACACGATTAGTTAATTTGGACTATGGCCGTGCATTACCAATGCTTTGGACTGCTACATCTGAAGCCAATTGCGACATTAAAGAATTATTAGACGAAGACCTTCCAGACTTTGCAGAAGACCTCAATCGTTCAAATGATTCCATTCTAAGTGGTATGCAAAAAAATCAAGCTATGGATTTTCTACACGACCATGGATTTGAGCCATTTGAAGTTAACATTCAACAACTTCATACGGACCTTGACGAGTTGAAAGAGCGAATTCTCGCATCCGACGCGCCTTATAAGAAATTCGCTGAAATGAAGATTGAATCATTTAGAGAAATGTTAAATAGTGATTTTTCAAAGAACTTCTATAAAGAAATCACTACCGAAAAACCAGAACCCGTTGTCTTTAAAAAATTCGATGTCGTTTTAGGTTATTTCCCAACTACCGAAGTTCCTAGTGACAACTACATCTCCCACGAAAGCCAACTTGAAGAAAACAAAACAGAAGGTGAATATCGACCACTTGTTCTATTAGCTGAGAAAAACGGTAAATACATAGCCGTTCAAGGACGTAGCGCCGAAAACCAACAAGAATGGCCCCACCACTATGCGCTTCAAAATGCAAAAGAAGCTGGATTAGTTGAAGAAACCACATTAACTACAAATATCGAACAAATTCTTTACATTGAACCGGAAGCTCTTCAAGAAATGACGCCTCTAGGCCACCTGTCGCAAAACGACAAAGAAGCTTTTCTAAAAGAATTCGCAAGAGAAAACCACGTTCAAAAACAAATAGAGCGACATCATGCGTCGCAATCAAAAGAAAAGGATCATGGATTAGAACCCTAATGACTCATAAAAAATATACAAATATCTTCGTTGACATTGAACTATTAAACGGTGATATCGTTAAATACCAAATACCAAATGACCTACAAAAACCAATGAAACAAGCCTGGTTCGATAATAGTCTTAGCGAAGTTCTTTTAGACGCGCTCATCAATGTGCCAACATCACCATATAAAAAAGATGGTTCTGTGAAACTACATCTTGGTAGAATCGTCGCTATTCACTGTTTACACAAAAAGCAACAATTAAGAACGCGAGGTCAGTTCTTAACCAACGATGCATGGCAAGGAAAACTTGACAAAACACAAATTAAGTTCCTCTTACACGACCACTCGTTTTTGAACAAAGGCCGGATTCGATTTGACCTTTTTCGGTGGCAACGCAGATTTTCCTCTAAAACGACGTCTAAGCGCTTAAAAAAATAAATGGATAATTACATTACTCGCAAATAAAAATACAACAGAAGACAAAAGAGAGCCTCTGAGGACTCTTTTGAATACAATCATGAACTATTAGCCAATATTTTAGCCTACGTTATGGATACTGACTTCATTCAAATTTTTAAACGATGGAAATCCCTGATTTTAATCGGGGGAAATCGTTCCTTTCTTTAAAATTTGTCAATGATTTGACTTTTTTGTGGAAACCGATTGAATTTAAACGTCCTCAAGTAGACTTAGTTCGTAATCGCGATTATAGCTTCAAAAATGATATGTTGTCTATGAATACGATTAACGGACGTATTTTCGTTAAAGTTTATGGTCTTCCTGAAAATCATTATTTCGATGGTTCGTGGAAACTTGGAATTGGAAAAGTAGTTCGAAGTGGAAAACATTGGTTTTTCCATATTTCCGTAACTAAAGAAGTTCCTGATTTCGAAATGAAAGATTTGAAACACGTTGTTGGAATTGATCGTGGATTACGTCAAATCTTAACAACTTATGACGAAAAAGGTCAAACTCGTTTTGTGAATGGTGCGTTTATTTCGAAAAAACGCAAACATTATGCTAAATTGAGAGCACGTCTTCAAGCTAAAGGAACGAAATCAGCGAAACGTCGTTTACGTTCTTTAAGTGGACGAGAATCCCGTTGGATGAGTGATGTAAATCATCAGTTATCTAAGACACTCGTTCAAACTTATGGTAAACAAACGTTATTCGTTCTTGAAGATTTAACAGGCGTGACTTTTGAGACGGTTCATTCTCGTAAAAAAGAGAATCGTTATGAGCATCATTCTTGGTCATTTTATGATTTAGAACAAAAACTTCGGTATAAGGCTCACTTAAATGAAAGTGAAGTTGTCTTAGTAGATGCTCATTATACGAGTCAACGTTGTCCTAAATGTGGAACGATTGATAAATCGAATCGTGATAAAGACATTCACCAATATACATGTTCTAATTGTGGTTATTCGAGTAATGATGATCGAGTAGGTGCAATGAACATTTATGAACTTGGAAAATGGTTTGTCTCAGGCGTTGAAGAACCAGCCTTTTCGATAAATGAATAAATAGACATGCGTAAACGTATGTCATTGCCGTAGCCCATCAACCTGCGGATTTAGAAATACTTTTCTAAAAAGAAGTCTCAATTGTTTCGTTTGTTTAAACGAAGTGTGTGGGAGGAAGTTGCTTCTGCTTGACCACATTCAAATTAAGGACAAACCACCTACTTTAGTGGGTGGTAGTTGATCCCCCTTCAATATGATGGCACAAACACTACCGATGATGAGCTTCGACTTCGCGCACGATACGACATCATTCACTTGGCCAACCAACTCTTACCAAAAGAAACACTAGCCGACTATTTTATTCCAAATTTGGATAAATCTAATAATCAATAAACGAAAGGATACAAAACTTATGCGTACTTTACTACTACTCCGCGGTGCACCAGGCGCCGGAAAATCAACTTGGATTGAAGAAAACAATTTACAAAATTACACTCTTGAGGCGGATAAATTCCGACAACTCACATCAAATCCCGTTCTTGGATTAAACGGCGATCTCCACATTACGCAAGACAACGACCGACTAGCATGGGATTTACTGTTCCAAGCGCTTGAATCACGCATGCAACGCGGTGATTTCACTATCGTTGACGCGACACACTCAAATGAAGCCATGTTCAACAAATATCGAGGGCTCATCGAAAAATATCGATATAAGATTTATTACAAAACTTTTGACGTTGATCTCGAAGAACTTGAACGTCGCAATTTAACGCGCCCTGAGCACAAACGTGTTCCTCTTGACGCTGTCCGCCGTGTCAAAGCCTTAGTTGATAACACAAAACCAACATCATCAGCAACAGAAATCAACGACATTTCTGAAATCATCAATTACTGGACAGACGATTTAACCAACAAATACGAAAACGTCAAAATCATCGGTGACCTCCAAGGTTGTTACTCCGTGCTCAAAGAAGCAATTGGCTCTGAACTAAATCCAAACACCAAATATGTCTTCGCTGGGGATATTCTCGACCGAGGCATTGAAAACAAAGAAGTCTTAGATTTCATGCTATCCATCTATACAAAGCCAAACGTTGTCTTCGTCGAAGGAAACCACGACACACATTTGCGTAATTGGGCAATGGACACATGGCCATTGAAGAAATCAGGTGAACCAAATATTCCTCGTGAATTCAACTTTAAAACTCTTCCTCAATTATTGGATCAAAAGAAAAAATCAGAATTTACGATTGGAACTCATGAGGTTGATGACGCTATCTATTACACTGTAAATGACAAACTAACAACCATCCCGGTTTGGACGTCCTACGATGAATCCATTGTCACAGAACCACATCTCAAATACAAAGATGGCACTCTCTGGCTAAAACCATATAAAACATCACGGACCGAAATCGACACCGGAATTCCGGTTAATCGAATCGATTCCGAACAACTAAAATCAAAAGTTCGACAATTCGTACGTCGATTCCGACTAGCTTACGCTTTTGAATTCCACGATCAAAAATACTTTGTCAACCATGGTGGTATTTCCGCTCTTCCAAACATGGTCACCATTTCAGGTGAACAACTCATCAAAGGTGTCGGAGCCTATGAATATCAAATCGATGAAGCTTGGGAACAAAGCTATCTCGCTAATAAAACGCAAGGATTTATCCAAGTGCACGGTCATCGCCACACAGAATCCACTGAACACTCTATCTGTCTTGAAGATGATGTTGAATATGGCGGTAATCTCGTCATTCTTGAAATTTCAAAAGACGGTCATGAAGTTAAAAAATTCAAAAATAAAGTTTTCAAAGTACCAACTGAAGATGACTTTGAACGTGAACGTAAAGCCTGGATCGAAGACACACAAAACCCAATCACAAATAAAATGATCCACGATAAATACATCAAAGTCAAAGACCTTGATGATAACCTTATGTCGTTGAACTTCAGCGAAAAAGCTTTCTACAAAAAGAAATGGACGGAAAACACCATTACAGCTCGTGGATTATTCGTCGACAAAACGTCAGGTGATATCAAAATCCGTTCCTATAACAAATTCTTCAACCTCAACGAAAATGCAGAAACATCCGTCCGAGAATTGAAAAAGAAAGTCGCCTATCCATTGATGGCTTATGAGAAGTATAACGGATTCTTAGGAATTGCCTCATCAGTAAACAGCGTGTTCACATTAGCTTCAAAATCAACAACAAGTGGACCTTTCGTAGAATACTTCCAAGAAATCTTTAACGATTTGACTGACTCTGAAAAAGAACAACTAAAACAATTATCTGAAAAATATCATTGTTCGTTCACATTTGAAGTGATGCACATTGATGACCGACATATCATTGACTTTAGTCAAAACAGACTCGTCATCCTAGATGCTATTCCTAATTCGTATAACATTAACGGAATCACTGTTGATGCCACATTCTCCGAAAACGTTCTCAGTCAATTAAACATTGAATCTGATTTCTTCTCACGCAAAGAACTCGTCAAAGAATTCACCTCAATGGAAGACCTCATGCGTTACATCAATGAACACAAGCATGACCGTACATCTGAAGGGTTGGTTATTGAGGATCAAAACGGTTATATGTTCAAAGTAAAATATGAATATTACACAGAACTTAAACGATTGCGTGGTCTCCGAGACGTGGTGAAAGCGTATTACCATACAAAAAACGTTACGCAATACGCCAAAAATGCCACTCAAGTCGCATTCGCGGCTTGGTGTAAACAACAACCGTTTGAAAAATTAAAAGAATGTCACATCATTGACTTATTTAAAGAATACGAAGAACAACTCGGCACGAAAGTGCTATAAAAAGGAAGTTAACATGAAAATCAAACAAACTACCGTCCACCGTATTGACGTGCCCGAACGCTTCCAAACCAACTGGGAGCCTATCGTCCACTCATGGATTGACACGCATAATGATGTGTTTCCCGACGACATCATCGAAAACATAGAGCCTCAAATTGAGTATTATACTCGCAACGACGGCGAATCCATGATGGAGGGCTATATCAACATTACGTTGAGTTACCTAGTAGACGCTACAAAAGCGCACGACTTCCCACATTAGAAAGAAAAACTATGACTACTAAAAAGACAGAACTCACATTTGAAGAATCAATCGATCAAGCCCTCGAGATTCTACAACAATTACGACAAAAAGAAAATAACAACGCAGCATTCATCCTGACAGCCTCACAAGATGACCCGACAACCCCATCATCCATTCTTGTGTCATGCGTCGCGACAGGACCTATTACGAATCAACTAAACGGACTCGCGCAATATGTCGCAAGCGATTCACGCATTATGCCCGTCTTAGAAAAATTCTATAAATTAACAAAATAGAGTGCTTATTCAAGCACTCTATTTTTCTTTGTCCCGATTTAGCTTATCTTTTTGTCCCCGTTCATTTCTTATCTAGCAAAATTGACGTCCTCCCGGGGTTGAAACCCCGGGATTCCCGTTTACCTCATGGTAAACGGGCTCAGTTCTCGTCTCCAACTCATGGATGAGTCAAAGGCGACTGCTAAACAGCAATGACCTGCTTCGGGTAAAGACCCGATCTCAGTATGTGTCTGAGCATTGGAAGTTTCACAAGATGGAAGACACATATTAAAAATACGTATCGTTCGCCTCAAAACCTCTTTATACTGTGTAGAAAGAAGAGGTTCTGTCTTGTGCGGTAACGAAGGAGCGTCAGTCCCTCGGGTTTTATCGTCTTTTCCTTGACAAACATTTTATTTTAGATACCAAGCTAAACGCTCGGTTTCGATTGGTTCTTGAAGGAAGTCCTTCATTTGCTTATAGAAAGCAGGAAAATCCTGTTCTAATTGTTCTTGTTGGTAGTGACCGTTCTCAATATGTCCGATGAGAAAGGCTGAGTAGAGATCGCGTTGTACGTCTGGGTATTCACTGGACAGGTCATACACGCGAGTGGAAAGCGATTTTTTATCAAAGGTTTGAGTGATGTGGTTGTACTGGCTCGGTTTCACGTCTTTTGGTGAAATGACTTCGACGTCAATACCGAGTTGAGAAGCTCTTGTTTCAAGAGCGACTCTCAAAGCGCTTGGAGCGGCCCTAAAAATGGCTTTTCCAAAACGCTTCTTACTATAAGGTCGATTGGTCTTTGGATTGATGCGAATATCTCGACTTCGTCTTTGAAGTCCTTTGACACCCAATTCCTCAATCCGGATGCTCGACGCTTGTGAAACAATTCGGCTAACTAGTTGACCTTGAATCTTTTTACGCTCTTCAGATAAAGAGCGGTAAACCTTGCGCCTGCGATTTCGCAAACGAACTTGTCGATTGGACGGGCGTTTAAATCGGGCGCCTTTCTTGATTTTACCCCGCTCATCATAGCACTCAGGGTTATTCACTCGTTGACTGCGCTCAATGTTTCGGTCGAGTTCTTTCAGGAGTTTTTCCTTCCGAGCGATGGTTGTAGGTACTAAATCAACCAAGGCAACTTCTGTTGGTGACGCAAAGGCCACCGTCGAAATACCCGGGTCAATTCCAACCACTCCTTCACCTTTGGTAACCTTTGGCGGTGGAAATCCCTGACAGACAATCTGGAGGTAATAAACCTTCTTTCCTCGAATGGTTTTTCGAACGATTTGGACATATTTGATTTTCTCACTACGCATCAAGCTGATTTGTTGGTATTTGTTAAAAGCTTTAACTGGAATATCTACAAAAGTTGAAGCTTTGTGGATATAAAGTCGATAAGCAATACCTTCTTTATCTGACGGTTCGAGTCTAGTTCCTGTCGTGTTGACACGATTGCGGAAACTAACATCTAAATCGAACTTACTTCTAAAATGCACTTTGTGCGGTTTGATTTGATAGAAGAGAACTTTTTCTAAAGTTTTATAAGCTTGAGCGGCAATCACCTGGATTTCACCTGAGTTGAATTGCTGGTAAGGCGAACCCGGTTTTCTTCGTTGCTGAGCAAGAACTTTTTGAAGTTCCGATTCGGTCAAGCTATACGCTTTTCGTAATTCGAAAAGAGCGTTGTCATAGTCTTTGACTTGTTTGCTTAAAGCTTTGTCTTTTTTCTTAGTCTTTTTCAAAGCAGCTAATTTAGCAACAACAGGGCGTCGTGCTTCTAGCAATTCTTGATACTGGGAGTTTTGCTTGAGGGCTTCAAATCGTTTGAGTCCAAAGCTCAGTGCCTCATTATAAGCACTATTTGAAATACGCAAACTTTTTTCCAATCGTTTTGCAATTGACTCAGGAAACGGAACCTTTGTCGAAACCACATAACTTGAGGTTTGTGCTCGCATATGGGCACACTCCTTTCCATTTACTTTTTATCAATAGTATATCATAAATGATATCAAACATCAAGTTTTACCGGTTCAGAAACCTGAGGATTTATTTGATGAGAAACGTAAATGAACGGCATTAAATGGTATATTTGAGAATATCGTCGGCCCGATTCATCCTGGGGTTGAAACCCCGGGCTTTCTCGGTCCATCTATGTAATAAATCTTAATTTTTTAACTTACATTTAAAGTAAATCTCAGTACACAACCATTGCACTGAACCGACAATGGCTCCTACTGCAAAGATAGACTCAAAACTCAATTGCAAATAATGCAAAAACAACCATAGTAATGTTGGGGTCATAACCGCTGTCGGTACGGCATAAATAAGCTGAGCAACACCGTTCAAATCATGACGATATGAACGACTAATTGCAAGCCACATATAATATCTTAGTTTGGTAACAATCTCAATTGGCAAGAAGAGCCAGATAACTGGAGAAATGATTCCTTGATAAATTGATTCAGGTAACCAAGTTAAACCGAAATAGGCAATGAAATACAGAGATACAATAGAAATCAATGCTCCGACTGCGGCTTTCCAAAAGACAAATTTATTGTCTTTATATGGAATAGCTTCATTCAAACCAACATTTCGAGATACATGACTGTTTAATAGTCCGGCCATGGAATCAACCCAACCTTCGGGTAACATCATAAGATTTGAAATCCAATATTTGATACCGGCATAAATAGGATTAATTGTAATTGTTAGACCAACACCAATAATTGCTGATATACGTGGCGCAAGACGTCGAACCAACTCCCATTTTACAATTATCCAATAAGACTTAATTTCTTTCCATGAAAACTCAAATCCTTTAGAAAAGAATTGTGGTATTGGTTTTGTCCATAAAAACCAATATAATGGTATTGCATTCGTTATTATGTTTACAATTAACGCTGTGTTCACACCCAACTTCAAAACATGAGTTGTGAAGAAGATACCAATCAACATAGACCAAGCTATAGTATGATCTAAAACTGTAGCCTGTTTACTTCGACCTCGTGTTCTTAAATATGATGGAATAACTGTTGCCCACGGCGCCGCTATCAAAATTGATACAATTGACAGTTGAAAATAAGGAATATAGAATGGTAAGTCCGATGGTGCTACACCCAAAATTAATAGTAATTTAGGAAGAAACATGAAACTACCAATAGCCGATGGTAATAGCATGAGATAGAATAAATAGATATGGTTTTTAACTACTCTTGATTCTATACTTAATCCTTGTTTCTCTATTAACTTGGGCAATGTGGCCGTCATTGACGTTCTAGCGGTGTAATAGGTTGAAGATAATACTACCGTTACTCAAAAGTACTAAAATGTAATAATAATAACTTTTAAGATCAATTTTAGAATTTTTCAATTCAAGGTCTAACGGTTAACCTATTCCACTTCAATTCATCTCATTTCGACTAATGCCAGGCAATAAGACTTGTCATTGAAGTTTCTAATTGAACAAGGCCTTAAAGGGAGATGCCAAACTGTCTTGCGTTCATACATCTTTATAAGGCTGATTGTTTAAAGAACTCATTTAAAGGCGTCTTTAAAACCTTGTCCACGTCTCGCAATAACGAATGAAGCTCCGACGTGAACATTGAGTTTCATTCGTGGACAATAATGTTTTTTCGCCAACCAAGACGTCCACGCAGGGTTGACTTTTCTTACATAAACTAGATTTCGAAAAGCAATGTTTTCGACAACATTAGAAAATTGACGATAGGCTAAAGAGTGTAACATTTCGTTGTATTTACGACCTTGTCTTGATTCTGTTTTAGCCTTCTTCTTTTTAAAATTCAAATCTTCAATGCAAATATCTTTACCTGTTTGAAGAGCAAGTTCGACAATCTCATTCACTAACTTTTGAAGATCCGTTGTTGTCTTAGAACCAGCTTTAAAACGATACGGCAAAACTTGCGTTCGTAGAAGATGACCATACTCATTGGTTTCTGACAAGGTGACGAAACCTTTGTTGAAATCAAGACCAATTGTTCCATAAGACGAACGTGTTAAAAAATCATCATCTTCGACATGAATCTCAAAAGTGCAATATAGATAAAAACGATTTCGCTTTTTAATAATTTTGTAACTAAGAGGGCTATAACCTTGTCGTAAAATTGAAACAAGTTTAGATTTGTGATGTCGGAAATAGACGCGCCCGTAAACGTATTTATCTTCTTTACTAGCATTTTTGTAATCTCCGAAATCTTTTCGCAATTTAATGTCAAATTGATTGTTTTTCGGATTATAACTTAATTGGAGCATATGATTTTGTGCTTTTTCGGATTTTGAACCAACGAAAGACATTTGACTGTCTCGTTGTTCAACAAAACGTTTATAATTGCGCTTCAATAAATATTTAGTGCCAAAACACAATTTTAAATGTCCAAACTCAATTTGATAAATTATGTTTTCTAATTTTTGTTTTAGTCGATTTAGTTTATTCTTTTTATAGACGATTTTGTGTCGAACATTTCGAAGTCGAACTGGTGAACCTTTTGAATTAGATTTTAACTGAGCAATGTAATCATCGCGTTTTAGAATAAGCTTTGGAAGCACTTTCTTTTCTAAATGTTCAATCTTTTGTTCAAGCTGCTTTTTTTCGAAAACCTTTAATTCTTTCAAAGCATTTAATCGACCTTGAGCATCAGAAATAATAGAATTTGCCATTCGACATGTAATTCCATATTTATTTTGAAGATACGTATTATAACTTGATTTATCAAACTCATCTGCGTTTTTAATTAGATGAAACGTCTCACGCATGGATTTCGCATAACATTCACGACGATCATCAAAATATTCAATTAAATCAGCATTGTTTTTCTCATGCAATTGAGTGAAAACCGTAAACTTACGTTTATGCATTGATGTTCCTTTCTATGTATTTTCAATATACTAATTATATCACAAATCAGAAAGAACATCAAATAAAAAAAGTCAAAAATCATTACAACTATAAAAAAGTTATTTCAATTTTGTACTATTTTGAAACTGCTGACAAACCCAAAAAGCATCATTAACTCCAAATAGAACCGTTATTCGTTCTACCAAACTTTTATCTGCTAAAAGACTAAAGCATAAGATCCAACCAATTTCAATAGCATTATCAGCTAGTGAACCTATAAAAGCATGATAAAGCATCTGTGTCAGCTTTTGACGGGACCAAGGCTTATTCGTTAACATTAGATACCTCAATCAAGTGTCGCAGACCTTTAAAATAGTTTAATATTTCATTTAATTTTTCAACATAAGGATTATCTAAATCTTGAACTTCTTTAGTTAGACTACCAAATGGAAGCATTGATTTGTGTATATCTGCATCATCCCTATTGTACATCGCTACTGACCAAGCATCATGAACCATTTCATCTGTAATGTCAGTATTTAATGATAAAGCAGTTAAAATAAGTTGAGTATAGAAAGGTATAAATATTTCCGAAAGTGAAGAATATTCAGTTCTAAATTCAGAGCTAACCTTTTCAGCAACTTTATGGACGTAAGTATCCCCTAATCTATTAGTTTGTCTCAAAATGACACCCGAAAATACAAGGTAATCACTTAGATAGTAAGGTTGGTCGAAAATCGCAACCTTAATATCGTTTCTATCTTTGTATAATTCAAGTGTCTTGTTATAAAAACCTTTTAGGTTTGTCCAATATTGAGCATTGTTACCTCTTAGTTGACTACGTTCTTTATAGACAGACTCGTTATCTCCAACATCAACAACTACTATTTCTACTGAATACCCCTTGTTAATCAAATAGTTCAAGGAGTCTTGTTGCAACCAACCAGTCACAACATCATATTGACCTGAGTCAATGACTTCGCACCAGTCTGTCATGTAACGTTCAAACCAACCGTCATTTATTTTGCGATTTGGAATACTTTTGAACTCTTCATTAGACAGATGTTCAAACCCTGTTTTATCATACTTATACTCCAAAGTATGTTTATCAAAGTCATAAACGTTTGAATAAGTTTTGTCGAGATATGTTTTACCAACACAACCAACTGTCAAAATAATTCGCGTCACGCCCTACCCTCATGAATCTTTCTTTGATGATATCTTTATTATATCATATTTGACCACTTAAAGCCATATTAAAAAGATGGAAATTTTACATTCGGTTTAAAAATCATTCGGCACATCCCCTTCGAAATATGTTTCAATAACCACCACATCGTGTTGTTGGCGACTTCCTGTCACGCGCCATAACAATTGTCGATAATCATTATACTCGCCGTTCGAGGGTAGAACTGGGTCAAGCACCAATATCGCGTGGAATCGCGATTGTAATCCGTCAACACCTACGCCCATCACTTGCTGAGTAGCAACCATTATCGGTTGCCCGTTATCATCTCGACGCTCGCCACTCCAAAATGCAATATGTGAATTGCGTTCTTTAATGATTTCCGCTATCTGAACCGACTTCGTGACGATTAAGAGTCCGCCCGGCGCTTCTTTAATCATGCGATCGACATAAAGCAAGGTTGGCGTGTCTACGTTCACGGCTTTTAGTTTCGGAAAATCAACCTCAACGCCAGTTTGACGAAGATATCGCATAAATGACTTCCGACCGAAACTTTGACGAGCCATTGCCGATTGCTTATTAACACGTACTAGATTGTACTTCTTGAAATCTCGAATCAATTCAGGGTTCGCGTCTTCTAGCATGACTCTGTGGAACCTGAGCTCGTGACCATTGTTCTCAATCGCGTTTTCGATTGCTTCAATCTCTTCATAACTCATAAAGTTCATCAACTGAGAAACATATTGATTGTAATCTCGAAAATCGTGCCATTTTAGTCCACTTGCCGTCCACGGATCAGATACCATAATGCCCCAGTAGCTCTGCCACTCCCACTTGTTCGATGGATAAGCCCCGCCAAAAATCGTTTGTTCTAATCCAAAGAAGTTCGTTCCTTTTCGACGAATAGGCGTTGCTGATAAACCAACGGTGTAGTTACGCTTTACTTTCTTATACGTAGCTAGATTGGCTTCTGAACACATATCTTGCCATTCATCGATAATGAAAACATCCACATTAAACTTAACACCTTTTGCCAGACGATTCTTCAATGTTTTATCTGTGATACATGTAACATCCGTAAAAGAATAATGTTTCAGTGCTTCTTTCCAACCATCTAAGATAGACAACTTTTTATTCACAATTAAAATGGATTGAGCGCCTCTTGCGCGTGCAATCTCAAGCGCACACAGAGTTTTTCCTCGACCCCCAGCCGCTTCTAAAAATATTCCAGGTGCACTTGTTAGACTTCGTCTAACCGCTTGTTCCTGCCATTTTCTAAGAGTTAATCCCATGGTTCTTCATCAATTCCTTCTGATATATTCTGAGAAAAACCGTTTAACTGAATAGGTCTTTCTGCTACTTTTTCTTTGAAACGTCGCCAACTGTGCATACCCAACACCATACAATCATCAAGAGAAGTGTTTATACTATCTTCATCTGATAAGAATTCGCCTAAAAAAGCGTCCATCTCATGATCCTCTTGCAAACATAACTTACCAATTGTCTCCCACGATGATGATTTAAAAACATACTTCAATAATTGATTTCCAAGAATATCGATTAATGTATTGTTTTCATCATCCGATTCAATATACTTGTGAACCATCAAATTAATGTAATCCATATAGACATCCTCCGTTACAGGTATTTCATAGATATCAAATGGACGCATATAAGCTACATCTAAAACGATATAGTTGATTGTTGGTTCTTTATGCTTCGACCAAATGCCCAGTGTTGGAAAATCAGAATTTTTCACAATAGCATTACCTACAACAAAATAATCCTTCTGATTATAGAAACTATCCCATAAAAGCATCGTATACAATTGATCATACGTCATACGATCTTTTCCAAAATAGTAATCTCGGAAATTCTTTCTATCGTCACAAATAACGTATCGAATGCCTTGGCCTAACGATGTTGCTAAAAATGATAAGTCATAATCCAATAAGGATAATTCATGAAGGCTAATAAAACAATAAAACGGTTCTTTATCGGCTGACGTATCACTTAAACGATAATTTAACAACACCTTTGCGTTAATCAATTCTTCAGCGGTTGATGCAACATTCAACTTCGATTTCAATAATTCAAAGATGTCAGCCGGAACAGAAATATGGCTATTATTGTTAAAAAAGTCATACTTGCGATCAGCTTGCGTTAAGATTTGCGCCATAGATAATGGCATGTTCTCAACTTTAGATTGACCATACGCATAGTTCTTTAACGTACCATATTTAATCCCGGTCTGTTTTGATAATTCTTTCAAGTCAGACTTAACCAACAAAAGCTTAATTTGCTCTGGTGAAAAAATGTGCAATGTTTCCATATAAGTATTACCTCAATTTCATATTCTTTCTTATATTATAGCACAACCATTTCTTAAAATCAAGAAAAATCTTCAAATAAATAACGAACCACGTTCGTTATCGTTTTAAACTGAACAAACTATCATAGAAAGAAGGAATTTCATGACACCCGATTTACTCAACCAACCAATCACGATTCAAAACATTATTCGCGATCCATATTGCAAAGATGACTTTCTTTTCGAAAAAGATGAACTAACCTTAATTCACAAAATCATCGTCCTTGCAGGACCAAACGGTTATGGCAAAACAAGCTTGATTACAATGCTAAAAGAATCACTCGAACAAGCAGGGGCTTTTTCTTTTGAAAATGACGCTCATTCTAGAAATCTATCTCAAGGCCTTGCTAAACTCTTCGACCACGAAGAACTTGAACACGAAACATCTATCGGATTCATCTCTTACGATTCACATAATGACGACTATAGCAACGCGATATCATCCGCGTTACTAAATAAAAACCCAATCTTAACAGTCCTGCGTAAAGAATCCTCCGAAGGCGAAAACAATCTAATTTCACTGGGATTATTGTTTAATGAAGCTCAAGACGTCGTCAATGAGCATCCTAATCTTAAACAATTAATCATCTTCGTTGATGGTATTGATTCAGGATTATCTGTTGATAAAATTAGTTTCATCATCGACACTCTACCGCTCAAAATCAAACAAATTGAAGAGTTACGCCCGGAGATTGAGGTCGCTCTAGTTTTCACAGCTAACAATTACGAATTCGTTCGAGACTTACCAACGATCGACCCTATCACTTTCGAAAAACTTGACTATCATGATTATGAAGAGTTTCGAACAGACATGCTTCAAAAAGCAAAACGTTAATTTTATAATTAGAAAGGATACAATATGATCTACGAATTTCTCTATATTGACAAACCAATCGACGTTTCCGTCACAATTATTTCAATCTGCACCACAATAATTTTCTACGGCACTTTCCTATTGCTATCCCACTTAAAAAATCAACAAAAACAAAATACAAACTATCAATCAACAATTACATTCACGCAATGGCATTAGGCCTACTATTCGGAGCCTTAGCCCTAACAATCTCAGTAATCAGTCTTTACGACAACGTAACGTCCCCAAGCAAAAACATCAAAACAACAGATATCTATCGTATTACTAAAGAAAAAGATTATCTCACTTTCACAGCTAAAAAATCATACATCCATCTCTACAAAACGAAAACAGTAGAAATCACATATAGCAATTCAAGTGAATATGTCGTTATCATGAACAACCAAACCTATAAAATTCCGAAAGAATCAATCAGCAAATAAATAGAAAGGAAACCTTATGGATCATACCGAAACTGAATCACTCGACCAAATTCAGGACTACGTGCAATCCTTATTATTTAAAGATAAAGTTTTAAGCGTCAACAAAGCATCACACACAAATAGTATTTACGTGCTGATTACTGACGATAAAACCCAATTATTTAAAATCCTACGAATAAGTGATCACAAACGTGCTAGAGGTCGAGAAGTTGATTCAATCAATTCTACAAAAAATGAATTCGCCTTCAAAGCACAAATCCACAAAGCACTGTATAACACAAACAACTGGTTCCACGTAGATAGACAACAATATTCTTGCCTAAATTTAATTCCATGGTTAAAAGCCAATAATTACCAATTAAATATCCAAAACACCGACGTTTATATTATTGATTTAAACGAAACCGCACATCCTCGCACGCGTATCTATTTGAAACCATCACTTCAAGACGAAATTAAAATGCTACTAAAAATGGGCTTGTTGATTACAAACCCAGACAAAAACGGCTATCAATTGCGATTAACAGGTCCTGCAAAAACCATCATGGATTTAAAACAGAAACAACCCAAGTACCGCAAACATTGGAGGAAATATTTCGAATCGCAAATCAATATTAATGATTTGTTCGATATCGAAACCGACCACATGTTTGACCGTCGTTATAAATCATTCGAACAAAAATATTAGAAAGAAGTAACCATGTCAAAACCCCAACTCATTCATCTATCAGAATCCTACATTAGCGATTATTTAAGACTTTACCACAGCGAATCGCTTGTAAATGGAAACATTAAAAAATATAATTTTGTCTCTAAACATGCAGGAATGTCTCAAGAACCAAACTTGTTAAGTGTACCATATCGCGCAGATGCTGTTTGTATTTTCGTTTACAACAAAAATAAAACAAAAATGTTACTTATCAAAGAATTCCGATATCCAGTCAACGATTTCATTATCGGAACCCCCGCAGGCTTTATCGATCCAAATGAAACTATCGAACAAGCAGCTCTACGTGAACTCTTCGAAGAAGTCGGCTATACAAAAGACCAAGTCACAATTGATTGTATTCTCGAAGCATCTTATTCAGCCGTTGGTTTAAGTGACCAACAAGTTGCATCTGTTTTTATCACTGTTGACGATTCTGTCAAACCAAAACAACATCTCGAAGGCACTGAAACCATTCAATATTTTTGGATTACTCCGCACGATGCAGAATATTTCCTAAAATATAAACAATTCAACAAAGATATCATGCAACAATTAGACTTACCTGAAAAACCAATTGGAATTGCCGCTCGTACTCAACTAATGCTCAAACAATTCACAGACACCCTACCTAGCGAATCGTTTCGTGCACTTATTGACCAACTATAATTAGAAAACAGAAAATTATGCCAAAATATTACAGATTTATCTCAAAAGAAGAATGGCAACACATGGTTATCCACTTAAACGAAAATCGTTAAACAAACATCAAATCTACTTGAAGCCGATTCTGTTCACGAAATCTCAAACGAAAACTCTTCGTGACCTGAACGAACATCTCAAAAGGACATTCCAATGAAACAACTTTTACGAGACATCTATTTATTTCTTTTACGAAAATTCTTGCCGAAATCAGATGAGAACTACTTGATAATTCCAACATCAAATTCATCTATCAAAAACACAACAATCATTCAACCAGCTATCTGCGCCGATGATATTGATAGCGCCAATCCACCAAAACTTATCATAATCGACTCAAAAAAAAAGCTCTAAATGATAACTAAAAAAGCACTTTTACGAGTGCTTTTTATCGTATATCTGAAACGAAACCGACCATTATTCGGGCAGAGTTTCCTGCTCATTATAAATACGGTCACCTATTTCGTTCACTATATCTTGCATGTCCGTGCGCATGGCATAGAATAACGCCAAACGTGCCGCCGCCCGAACATCCTGATGGTGGCTCTTTTCAAAGGTCCATAAACCACACGCTTTCAAGACACTATCAGGCACGTCAGTGCCGTAGCCCATATTCGATTGCTCAATAATTTCCGGTATAACGGACTTAATCGCCTCGACAGTTTGCGTTACAGTATTGTCCCGACCGCCGTCACCATGTCGCACGATGAATTTCTCGACAATTGCGATATCGTATTCTAAATGGGAACCTGTATCGTGCCACCACTGTAGGAAATTGGTGACGCCGTATGGAACGACCCAGTAATCGATTAGTCGCGTGTTATTAAGAAGCACGATACCAGTGGTCGATGTAGTTTGTTTATTACTAGATGGATCTATAGATAAAATTCTTGTCATAACTCTATTATACCACTAGTAAACGAAAATCTCAAAAAAAAGTCGCTACCAGATTAGGCTCTAAAATGCGTTTTAAACACTCTTAATAGAAATTGACATAATCATACGCGAGTCTCGCTAAAACGTCTTATACGTGCGCCTACGCGCTCGTAGACATATTCTACTACAAAATCGAACCGTGACTCTATCACGGTTCGTTTTCGAACACGTATTAAAATAAAAGAAAGGATTCCCATGGAAGAATCAATTGCACAAAGCGTCTCATCGCTTATTCCCACAATTCTTATTGCACTTGTTGTAATCGGACTCATCTTGACAATTCTAGTTAAAGGCTACGTGAACGCTAAACCAAACGAAGTCGTCGTTATCACAGGTCTTCGTAAACAACGTCACTTACGAGGTAAAGCCGGATTTATGATTCCGTTCGTTGAACGACGCTCTTATCTTGACATCGAACAATTCTCAACTGACGTTCGAACCTCAGAAGCCGTTCCAACGCTTGATTTCATTAATGTTCGTGCCGATGCCGCGGTTAAGTTGAAAATCGGAACCACTGACGAAATGATTGCCCGCGCTTCAGAAAACTTCTTGAACTGGAATACAAAAGATATTTCAAACTCCGTTCAAGACGTACTAGAAGGAAATCTTCGTGAAGTGATCGGTCAGATGGAACTTCGTAAGATGGTTAACGACCGTCAAGAATTCGCTTCAAAAGTACAAGACAACGTAGCACCTGACTTGGCTAAAATGGGTCTGGAAGTCATCGCCTTTACCGTTCAATCTTTCTCTGATGAAGGTGGCGTTATCGATAACCTCGGTATTGAAAACGTTGAAACCATCAAGAAAGATGCATCTATCGCGAAAGCTCGAGCTGAACGTGAACGTAAAGAAGTTGAAGCAGAGCAAGACAAACTCGCTAACGACAAACGTGTTGAAGCGGATCTAGCTATTGCTCAAAAACAAAACGAACTAGCTCTTCGTAGAGCCGCTCTGAAACAAGAAGCTGACATTGCTCAAGCTAAAGCAGATGCTGCTCGTGGTATCGAAGCTGAAGTTCAACGTCGTGAACAAGAGCGCGTGGCCGCTGAAGCCAACATCATGAAACAAGAAAAAGAAGCTGAAGTTAAGGAACGTGAAGTTAAAGTCCGTGAACAAGAATTAGACGCTAACGTCCGTAAGCAAGCGGAAGCTGAGAAATACGCTCGTCAACAAGCCGCAGAAGCTGAATTAATTGAACGTCAACGCAAGGCCGAAGCTGAGCTCTTTGAAACACAAAAAGAAGCAGAAGCTCGTAAAGCTCAAGCCGAAGCTGAGAAGTTTGCTCAATTGCAAGAAGCTGAAGCTATTGAGGCTAAAGGTCGTGCAGAAGCTGAAGCTATTCGTTTGAAACTAGAAGCCGAAGCCAAAGGTTTGGATCAAAAGGCAGAAGCGATGAAGAAAATGCAAGAAGCAGCCATTACCGAAATGGTTGTCGACAAATTGCCTGAAATTGCACGTGCCGTTGCAGCACCACTTAGCAAAGTTGACAAAATCACTATGTACGGGGAAGGTAACTCTGGTAAACTCGTTGGTGATATCATGTCCAGCATGGACCAAATTACAAACGGAATGGGCTTGAACATTCAAGAACTCATCACCGCAACACTTACCGGTCGAGCTATGGGTCGTGCTCAAGCAGAAGCTATCGACGCACCAGTCGTTGAACCTTCAACTGACGACGAACCATTCACCTAATCACATTAAAAGACATTCCAAGTTGGAGTGTCTTTTTTTATTTATAATTTAACATCTAATCTTTTTGTCTTTTTCATCGACTAACGTCGCTTCGCGCACTTATCCATATAATTCATTCTTCTTTTCATCTCGAAGCCAACCCAAGGTTGACTTCGTTTTAAATTTTGAATGAACTAAAGAGAATTGCGCTTTATAGTTAAAACCAAATGATAAACTCATTTGTTTTTAATTTCTCTCTCTCCGCTACATTCGTAACTATTCTCAATCACATCTTAGAATTAAGATATTGAGAAAGACTTTGGCTCTGGCTTGCATTACCTTTTTCATATATTCGTTAAAACAATTGATACTCCTATGAAAATTTCCATATTGAAAATCAAAAACTTAAAAACAACAATCAATCGTTTTAACACCTCATTTAGCCAAGGTCTCTCCCAGTATCTTAATCGAACTCGTAGAAAGGATCTCACTCGTGTATATTGCAACTAACAAACCTTACGCTGTCTTCGTATTAGGCGCAGGCGGAACCGGTTCATGGTTATGTTCGTTCCTTGACAAAATGTCATTACACAATAATGTTATTGTCATGGACGGGGATATCGTTGAACCAAAAAATGTTCTCCGCCAAAACTTCAAAATGCAGGACGTCAACGCTAACAAAGCAGAAGTCGTTGGAAAAAACAATATGATGAGCTACGTACATGGCTTCATCACAGACACAAGTATCTTCCATCAAATTCTTGAAGAATTCCCCAAAGATACCATTCCAATGCTCATCGGCTGTCTCGACAACAATGCATCTCGTAAAATTGCTCATGACTTCGTAAACGAAGTTGACAACGCCGTTTGGATTGATGGCGGTAACGCTGAACGACACGGTCAAGCTTACGTCTGCATCAAAGAGAACGGACAAATTGTCGAAGGCTTCGAATCACCTATCGCTATCGAACCCGCTTTCCAAAACTTTGAAGGTGACGAACGTCGTCCAGACCAAATCTCCTGTGCGGAACATTCTGAAAGTGCTCCCCAGAACGTTACAGCAAACGTAACATCCGCTAACGTGCTTTTCAACATCATGACCATCTTCTTAAATGGCGGTGCTTTGATGACCAATAAATTCATCTTTGACACTCGAACCATCACTGTCACACCTATGATGGCTCAATCTAACGCATAAAAATAATCAACTTGACCGCTATGTCATTAAACTGGCAAAAAACATATTTAAAGAAAGGGCATAAGATAAATCTTATGCAGGTAATGCAAAAATGGCATTCGAAAATATCCAAAAAATCAACATCATTGGCGCTCCCGAAATCGCTGTACCATCAACAATGACTGTTGAACAAGTACTTCAAACTATGAACTATAACTTGTCTGACTACGAACAACGCGTAGAAGGCTCAACTCTTATCTTGTCAGCCGCGGCCGGCTCTAAAGGTGCGCTTGAAAACCGTATCGTTGACGGACGTCTCTTGCCTGTCGGAGGTTCTACGTTCCCAACAGACCAAGATATCGAACTTCTTGCATCTCTTCCTCAATTCCAAGATGACAACTTCTTCGAAACAGTGGAAGACCCAGCTAAATTGCAAGAATACTATGACTACTTGACAACCAACGCAGAACAAATCTTGCAAAATCAAGCCGCTGCACACCGTGCAAAACTTGAAGAAGACGCCAAAGAAGCTGTCGCTAAATTAACAGAAGTTCTTGACGCTGTCACATATTACGCAACTAAAGTTGGAAACCCAATCCAACCAGCTATCACTAGTTTCGTAAAAGACTCTATTCAAAAATTTGAAAACTTTGCAGAATTGGCAAAAGCATCTGACATCGCAGCACTTCGTGCAGCTCGTGAAGAAGAAGCCGAAGCAACGCTTGTTGAAGAAGTTGAAGCGCAAATTGCAGCTGATCAAGACTAATTCAGCTAAATAGGTGGTTCATTCGAGCCACCTATTTGCGCTTATGGCGAAACTGGCAGACGCGCAAGACTCAACGTCTTGTATCCTTTTGGACGTCTAGGTTCGAATCCTAGTAAGCGCCTTAATATAATAAAGTAAAGGAAATGCAAATGACAAACTTTAGTAATACAGCATCCAAATTTGGATCTACCACTCGCACTATCAAAATGGATAAAACATTTGATTTTAACAGTTTCTTATCTAAAACATTCTTAGAACCAAACCCTGAAAAATTTGAACCAACAAGTCTCGCACACATCAACGATGAGACAATCACCAAAGGTGTTCTTAAAACAATGATCGTTGCCGGAAACGGAGCTTTCAATTTAATTCCATCCAAATACGGATTCTCTATCCAAAGCAATAACGAATCAGCCTTGGGCCCTGCATACCCATCACTCGCAAACGGATGTTTCATCACAGAAAACCCGGCTCCAAAACTACCACGAAAAGCTTTGGAAACTGTTATGGAATGGTACCGTCGAATCACGTTCAAAAACGGTGAAGAAGCTCAAGTCGTATTCTACTGGAATCAATACAAATTTGAAACTATTAAAGACGACATGGGCGTAGAACACGTCATTAAAGACATTCCTGGCGTTCATTTTTGGACTGACGAATTATTCTCATACACTCCAAAACAATACAACCATGGAACTTTGACTGAAGTTGCTGAAGAAGATGAATGGTACGAAGTCTTTAACCGAAACTTCGGAATGTACGTCGAAACCCATTCTCATAACAAAATGGACGCATTCGCATCCGGAACCGATGAAGATAACTCAGCTAATGACGGCTTCCAATTGGTCTTCGGTCGATTGGACACTGAAAACCCGATTATGTATTCGTGGATGACCATGAACCGTGTTCTTCGTCTTGGTATGCAAGAACATGAACTTGCAAAAATCATGGAAATGAACCCATCTAGTCACTACGACACAGCAACAGAAAAACTTGTCTATAAAGCAAATGATTTAACATTTGACGACTCTCTATTCGACGAATGGGACAAACAAGTTATTCCACGACCAGTACGCCCAGTTACAACAACCACTACCTACGGACAAACCGGTAGATATGGCGGATATTGGGATAACTACTACGATGAATACTATGGTGGTTACTACGGATCATCAAACCGTTACGCTTATGGCAAAGGATACAAACAACCTAAAAACCAATACGCCGCTCGTTCAAAAGAAGAAAAAGAAGATTTCATCCGTACAACTGTTGCTGACGTTCTCGATCAATCTGTTGTCTATCAAATCTTGCGCTCTCAAGACGAAGGCATCGACCTCGACATCGTTACAAGTCTTATTGAAGAAGCATTCGTTCGTGGATATAAAGCCCATGAAAAACAACCAACTGTTTTCTCTCAATTCAATGAAAAACGAATTGAAACAGCAATCCGAACAGAAGCTCGTGATATTCTAGAATCATGTTACGAAGTTAGCGACATCTAATAAGTCGAGGTCGTATGACCTTGACTTATTTTTATTAGAAAGGACCAAACATGCAACCTAAATTTGATATTGGCGATACAGTTCTCATTCTAGATTTAACCGACGAACAAAAAAGAAACTACGGGCCCTCATGGGTGCGTGGTATGAATGAATACATAAATCAACAAGCTGTAATCTTAGATAAAACTGAGGTAAGAAACCAATACAGATATAAGATCAATTTGGACTCCGGCTTGTATTGGTGGGACTCCGTTAGTTTCCAAAAAGGAATCGCAAACAATCAACTACTATGGTTCTAGACGGGATAATACATGGACAAACCTCAACCAAAATTCAAACCAGGTGATACCGTTCGCATCAAAGATCTACCAGATTTCGAATTGCGCGCTCAATCACATGGTTGGCTCACAGAGATGGACCAATATATTGGACAAACCTTAACAATCAACCGCGCCATATATCGTCAGAATACAAACGCAACTATTAATCACCGAGACGAATACGTATGGGTGTATATCGTCCATGAAAATAACTGGACTTTCGAGGAATACGTCCTCGAACCCTATACAGATAACTGCCAACTTGTTTGGATTTAACTATAAAAAGGATACCTATGGATAAACCTCAACCAAAATTCAACAGAGGTGATAAGGTTCATATCAAAAATTTACCACATTCTGAACTAGAAACCCAATCACATGGTTGGAATCATCTTATGGACGGATATATTGGACGAACACTAACAATCAAAGATCCTTCATATCGTTGCAATACAAACATTGAACAAAATGGTCGAAATGAACAAGTGTGGATATATTTTGTTCGTGAAACCGGCTGGTCTTTCGAAGAACACGTCCTTGAACCACACATAGACAAGATAAACAATCACCAACTTGTTTGGATTTAACTATAGAAAGGAAAACCTATGTTCGAAAAATTAATCGCAGTTGTTTCAATTGAAGAAAAACCTGTACCCGAAGAAACAACGCCAACTACAACAGAATTAGAACCTCAAACCGAACCCGCAACTGAAGACCAATCACTACCTGAACCAACAACTGAAAGTCAAGCTCATATTGACTGGCGACAAAAAAAAGAACAATTCATTCAACAATTCTGCCACGGGGAAGAACCAACTGGCGGATTAGCTGAAATTATGGCTGCATCTATTGGCGCTGAACCTGAATTTTACGCATAGAAAGGACAAAATCGTGAATATTTTCGATAATTCTATCCGACGCTTCACAAACATCGTCACACCCATTACACGTAAAGAAAAAACAACTAAAGAATTACCTTTAGCTGTTGGTCTTTACACTCAAAATATCACAACAGAAGCATTCGACTTCTTACAAATGTACTATCACGGTGGCGGTGTTTACACCGCCGTATCGTTTGTTCTTGACAACAAACAAGGACTCCGCGTATCCCATGGAAAATTAGTTGAAGACTTATTAAACTATCCGGAACAGCCCCGAAAAGTCAAAAAGTTAGAAGTCTTTGAAAACCCGATTAACGGAAAACCTGTTGCAACAAATCTACGAATCAAAACGATTGGAACATTTGCTGTAAATGACGATTCCGCATTAAAGGAACAATTAGTTACAAACGGTATTGCCATCGCAACCTTTGATAATAAAACGTTCCAACTCATCGACGCTCGCCACAGTGATTATGAACACGAACTTGGCATTTGGTATTCACCAACAAGCCAATTCACCGAACTCCGCACTGAACCAAATGGGGATTTCATCAAGGCCGTACAAACTGTTCGTTCTCAAGCAAATCAAAACATCAACGTCGAACCAGCACATATCGCACAAAAACTATTAACATACACATTCCCAATCCTACAAAAACAGCTCTTTTATGACATTATTCAACCATGTTTAGCGACACGTTAACGAAAGGATCTGTATATGTTTCTCGAAAAAAATACTATCCGAAAACCTGATTCACCAAGGTATCAAAGTACCAAACCTTGGTTATTCAACAACAGTCTTCGTAGTAAAAACCATTACGTTCCCGAATTCAAAACATTTAATAAAATTGACCATTTGTCATCACACGAAGATATCAAGCAGGGTTATATCTACGCATCCTATGATAAATCCACAAAAACATTCACATTCGTGTTTAAACACGCTCCTGGTATTTATCGCGCATACGGTTTCCTAGAAGGGTCTGTTGATATTCCATTACCTGAACTCTATATTTACGGAAGCCTTAGCTTCGGTCAATCTGAAAACGGCACATTCTCAATTATTGGTGAAGAAATAGCCTTGGGTTCGCCTTGGCTCTCAGTTCTTCCGCTTAGCAATATTTATACGGATCGTGCAGAACCATGGCCACGCCCCACTACATCAAACGGTGAAACCATCTACTACGCTCCAATGTGTTCCGGTTCTATTTTATACAATCGAACACGAAACTCAACATCACCTCTTGAAATCATCAACAAATGTGCATCTTATTTCACGGCATTCTTATTGAATCATGGGAATACGGACTTAAGCCTATATTCCTATGATACAGACAGTGAGTGTGACGAAGATGATGAAGAGTATCACCCTCGAACAATAACTGGCCGTGAAATCGGACGTATTCTTGCAGATAGATCAACCGAAGACTTTACACGACAAGCTACAGCTGAAGCTTATCAAAATTATTGGCTGTTTCTCAATCAAATTAAAGATATGGATATGCCAAACAACATTTACGCTCGTATTCGAAAACATAATAACTTCGACGATGTCCTTGACGAATTTAATTTATCCATCATAGACGTTAGCGAATATTATGGCGATTATCAATCATCAGAAACTCCGCTTATTATGCGACGTAATTACGACTAAAAGAAAGGAACAATCATGTTCTTAGAAGAAAAAAACTATTAAACACGCAGATTCACCTCGATTGATGAGTCTGCGTCCATGGTTGTTCTCAAAATCACTACGAACAACTAATAAATATACAAAAACTGTTAAAAAATCATATATCTACGTTGATGTTCGTTCTATTGAAGAATCAATAAGACACGGATACATTTATCTGAACCAAACCGGGGATCAATCATTTAATTTTGTTTTCAAAATTGGAAATGGAATCTACCAACAATATGGATTTCACGATGGTTCTATCGCAATTCCACTCCCAGATATCTATATTGAAGGCGCTATTGATTTATATTACAGCGATGGCGCGTACGAATGCAGACCAGACTTTATCACAATTGGCTCTCCGTTTCTACAACAAATCCCTCTTAGCAACATCTATTACGACTCAATTACTCCGTCATACGCGCCACGAGAAAGCGACGGCTTCAAGATCAACTATTCAAACATCTGTTACGGTAATTCCTTCCGTAAGCTTGTTGGTCCGGTTCAAACACCACACGAAGCCATTAACAAAATTGCATCTATCATTGTTAACTGCTTCTATCAATAGCCGTACATATTGAATTTTATCCATATTTATTGACATTCAATTCATCGTATGATATACTAAAATAACAAATAAAAAGGAGTACTGTTATGCGAAAATATATGAAATTAAGTCAATATGCAAAAAATTTAGGAATTCACTATAAAACAGCGTGGCGACACTGGCATGATAACAAGCTCAATGGATATCAAGATCCCGTAACAGGCACTATTTATGTGTTAGATCAAGATACGAATGTGCCAATAGGTTCTCAAATAAGAGCGATTTTATATGCACGTGTTTCAAGTACAACTAACAAAGCTTCTTTAGACGGTCAATTGGATAGAATGCGTCAATTTGCCGCTGCAAAAGGATACACTGTTGTCGATGAACGAAAAGAAATTGCATCTGGTTTAAATGAAAACAGAAAACAATTATTACCGCTTCTTTCTCGACAAGATTATGATGTTTTAATTGTAGAACATAAAGACAGATTGAGTCGATTTGGTTCCACATATATTGAACAAGCTTTGATTAATAATGGTGTAAAATTAGAAATTATTAATAAAATTGAAAATAAAGATAATGAACTTATTGACGATTTTATTTCTATTATTACAAGCTTTTGTGGTCGCATTTATGGACGCAATCGCAAGACTAAAACACAAGAAATCATAAACCAACTAGAATTGACACCTGAAAGGACAAAAGATGAAACTAGCGTATAAAATCGCATTTCCTGATGAGTTAATAGACACATATGATTTCTTACAAAAAGAATTCAATCGCGTCTTATCTGATGAATATATGCGTGAATCTATTTTATCAATTGACAATGAGCTTCATCCTGGCAAATATTGGCCACTATTGCGTGATCTCATAGGTCAAGATACTCAATATAAATGGAAAACAGATAAACGCTTTCCGTCACCATCTTGGTATTTTTGTGCGTTTGCTGAACAAATTCGTCAAATTCACAAATCTCAAAAAGAACAACTAGCTCTTTATGACGCCTTACAACGCTTTGATAATAACGATAACGTCGAATTTTATCAATATTGTATGAATAATAGTATTCCATTTAATAAAGCAAAAGTTAAAAATCTAAAGCGGTGCGATGAACGCCCAGAATTACCGTATTCAGCTACCTTTGTCCTTGATTTTGCCTTTATCAACAGTCAAGCCGCTAAAATGGTAGATAATACATTCCACTATGCGATTTTCAACGAAAACAATAAACTCATATGGAATCAGTTACCAATTATCTTTCATCAATCAAGTAAATATCAACCAGGAATGCGTGTAAGTAAACCTAGATTTTCAAAAGATGAAGACGGTAATTATTACGGAGTAGTCTCTTTTGATTTTGAAGAAAGTGTCACATTTGGTGAAAATATTGCTGCTATTGATTTAGGTAAAATTAATTTATATACATTCGCATACATTCGTCCAGATGGTACTTATAGTGACAATTATTTCATTCATTCAAAAATGATTGAACGGTTAAAACAAAAACTTGAAACATTATATAATGAAAAAGCAATTTTAATCGAAAAAAATAAGCATGTTGACGAACTTTTCAAGTATTCTGACTATATTCCTGATGCAAGCCTTAAAAAATGGATACTGCGTCAAGGCAAAATAGAACGTTTATCAACAAAAATAACAGCAATTAAAGATGCTATCAGTGCTGAAATGAGTGCCGAAATAGTTGAATTGTGTCAAAAACACAATTGTTCTACTCTTTTTATGGAAAATCTTAGTTGGTTAGAATCCGTAGGAGGTAAGTGGAATCATAGTGTTCAACAAGATACCATTGCCTTAAAATGTGCACAAAACGGTATTGCTGTATATAAAGTAAACGCAAAAAATACCAGCAAAGCACATCCTATTACAGGCGAATTAGGCAAAGAATTAGGCCGAAATATCATTTGGTCAAATGGCGACATACTTGATAGAGATTTTGTTTCTTGTTTAAACCAAATTCAACGAAAAGGAAAACGTCGTACATCTCATCGACGAATTGAGACAAAACAAGGAATTCAATTAAAATCTCTCCGAGATAAACATCAGCCAACACCAAAACGCACTAAGCGACAAACTAGTCGACGTTATGAAAATCTAAAAAAACTAGAAAACTTAAAAAATAAAAACACTTCAAGAACTACACAAATGGTGGTAGTTCTTCCACGAATTAGCAACGATTATCCAGCAACGTGGTCTTGTGTTGATAAAAAGTCAATACAAGAGGGTAACAATTGCATGAGACGTACAGATGTCTATAAAAAGTCATACATGTACATCTGCAATTGAACCATTCAACATTTAGATGTAAACGCTAATGTCTATAAAGAAGCATATGCTCAATATTGGTCACTATTGAATCTACTATCTCGAAATTATGCACCAAACGAATTGTACCAACAACTCGCCAATTGCAATGAACAACAAATACTCAGAAATCTTCTCAGTGATAACAATATTACTCTAGAAGATATCACACAAAACTCAAAATGCATCAATAATAATTACGTATGGAAACCTGGTGATGATGATGACGATGAAGACGATTACGACGACGAAGATTATGATGATGAATGGTAACCAAAACAAATGGCACCACACTCAAAACCAAACCTAGAAAGGAACTACCTAATGACTGAAAAAGAACTCTTATATCAAATCACCTCAACCACTATCGATCAGCTAATCGAATTAGAAACACCAACATGCACCTCAATTGTAGAAGCTACAGAGAACCAAAAAAGTCTTTATAATAAAATCATTCCATTTCTAATTGAAAACAGCCATCTTGATGAAGTATTTGCGACAATCGTAGAAGGATCCACTGAAAAATTCATCTTGCCACATAATCTCAACGATTTCATTAAGTTGTATGATGATACCTATCTACATCCAATCACCATCAACGGCGAAACCATTCTACCGCAAACGGCTCGAATGCTTAATAACAACCAAATTATGGACGTTCGTGCCTACGAAGAAGAACGACTCGAACAACTTCTCCCACAAATGCTCGAAGCTTACCCATTGTTCATCATCAAATTATTGAACGACAAACCAGACTTCGATCAACCCCAAATCAAAGAAGCAATTGATGCATATATTCAAAAATACTACATTAAACCGCTTCTCGACGTGATTCCTGATGCAATCGTCACCTACGAAATCAACGACCTCGTTCATTTCACCGTCGATTTGTCAAAAGTAGAAAACCCAGAAATCGCTGCATTGTCTATTCCTAAAGGGAATTTCCACACATATACTATTACAATTATTTGAGGTATTCCATGTTAGATCAACTTAAAAATTTTAATCAAGCAACACGAAAACCAGGTGTCACTCATATATCACAAGAAATCATGATTAGTGACCTTCCAACCATTTTCTCACAAAAACTCATCCTCTTGCCACTATCAGAGACATCGCTACTTTACTCCGCTGAAGATTTTCCAGAACAATACGAGCCTGTCCACTATAATGAGACAAATAATGTTGTTACGCATTACATCCTTAAATCGGGTGATGAAGGTGACTCAACATCAATCACGTCATACCTTATTGAATTCCTCGAAACTGGAAAAGTAACCCCTCGAAAATCAAACGGTTCAACGAACATTCACAACATTCCACTTCCAGCCTATCCAATTGAAGAATACAATGGTGAATATGTTCCATGTGTTCTATTGAAAAACAATAAACGTGCGATTATCGAGCCAAACGGCAACATTATCGAAGGTGTAGAGTTCGCCCAATAGGCGACTCTCACCACTTTATATAGAAAGGATTCATTCATGTTTTACGAACAACAATTTGTCCATAACCCAGACTCTCCTCGAAAACAATCACCAATCCCATGGGCTTTTAACAAAACACTGCGCACCGGTCACAAACATATCAACACACTTAAAAGCCAAATTCATATCGATCATCGAGATATTGAAGAAGAGATCGCGCAAGGATTTGTTTATCTTCAAACGTCAGACAATAAATACATTGACTTCCTCTACAAAATTCCAGCGGGAACCTACACGATTTACGGATTTCGTCGAGGTTCTATTGACGTTCCACTACCTGAATTATACGTTGCAGGACGTTTGAAATTTAACAACAATTCCCTTGTATACCATAACATTCGTCTAGGCTCACAATATCTACCACTACTACCTCTTTCAAATATTTATAACTACGATGATTCTGAATCTTTTGAAATTGATACCTCAAATGGTCAGCCAATCTATTATATGAAAATGTGTACAGGATCTGCACTTCGAGATCTTATCGGCGAAGTCAACAATCTTATGGAAGCTGCTAACAAACTTCAAACTATCCTTATTCCGTTCTTCCTTCGATATGGAAACAACGATTTACGATTATGTCCTTTAGAAGCAGACTCTTTAAATTCAATCACTGCTCGATCCATTTCATATTTCCTTCAAGACAAACTCACTATTGCATCCGATCATTATACACGCTATTGGATTCTACTAAATTATCTACATCAAAAATATGACGCCAATACTATCTACCGAAAACTTGGCTCTATGAATCAGCGACATGAGGTTTTTGACGAATTTGGTATTACAGCATCTGAATTACAAGAACGTTATCGAGAATATCAATCATCTGCAAATAAAAATCGAATTATTAATTAGAAGCACTGGATATTTATCTAGTGCTTTTTTACAAGTAACAGGCAAACGCAGTTATAAAGTAACGCGACGAAGTCTTCTTGCCTATTTATTTTCAAATATAGTAAATTTCGGATAATATTTATGTTTTCTGACACCACTTTCAGAAAAACGGTGTCAAAAGTGGTGTCAGAGAAAAAGCTTTTAAATCAACGTTTTCGGCACATTCTTTATTTCTTGACACCACTTTTTTTAAAAGTGGTGTCAGGTATAAATGTAATAATATCAATAGTTTAGACGATTCTGACACCACTTTTTCAATATTTTGTAAAAAACTTTTTATTTTAAAATGCGAAAAAAAAATATAACTTGTGTTATAAAAAAATATAGCGTTTATATTTTGAACTGAAATCGCAAAAAATGCCAAAAAGTGGTGTCAGAAACCCCTTTTTCGAGCGCAAACCCGCATCGTTGAGCGATTTTCTCTGACACCACTTTTGACACCACTTTTTTTTCGACAGACACCAAAAACGGTGTCGACCTAGTCCGAAACACAAGTAAACGCTTAGAGCCTCAACGCGTTTCACGATTTTCACGCGCATTTTTCTCTGACACCACTTTTGTCATTTCTGACACCACTTTTTTTCAGACTCAAAATTTGCACTTTTTCGCCCTTTTCATCGAAAACCCAAGAACTACAATCGATTGCGATAATTTTTTTTGACTTTAGCTTGAAATTATTATATAATAATTATATAAGATTTAGAAGAAAATCTCCAAAAATAGCCCTATATAAATGTGGTTTTTCATCTAATATTTATGCTTTTTATATAACGCGCATAAATAAATTTATACTATATTTAAAAATGTACAAAAAAAAAGAAAGAAGGACTCTATGCCACATCCATTACGAAATATCCACGGTGAACACACATTCACACGTCTTCGCTTAGAAACCGCTATGAAGCGTGAACTAGACTCATTGGCGAAACAAGATAATCGTTCGACAACGTACATCATCAACGAAGCCATTGCAGAATATTTAGAACGTCATTCTAATTATCAACGTAAATAAGGCGGTATCTCATGGTAACAATTAAACCAAATAAAGCTTTTTTAGAGCGCATGGCGAGATTGTACGATCGTGAACTCGACCCGACTATTTTTGACTTTTTCGATTATATGCTCAACAACGAGATGAACTCTATCGACATCAATACACAAGAAGCCTTTCTCGAACATATCGTCGCACTTAAAAGTAATCTCACACGAATTCATATCACGAATGCCAACGTGCGAGCCGGGCGTATGACGACAACTTTAGACGCATCTAAATTCAAAATGCAACAAAACGAGATCGCACTCATCGTACATACCTACCTGCCAATTGTTCGCTTAAAACTAACCAATGACGCAAAAACGAGTGATCTAGCCGTGTTCAACTATTTCGGCAATAACGCCGGTACTTATCAACTTGATACATCCCTTATCGATGACTTGATCTACATTTTGCAACCAAACGTGTCCGTCTCGGCACTGAAATCCTATCGCAACGCCATCGCGTCACTTGCCAAACACAAGACCGAAGACAAAAACAAAAACTTGATCGTCGTCGGAAACGGCATCTACAACAAACTCACCCGCGAGCTCGTGCCCTTTGATCCGTCGTATATCACAACTACAAAAATTGCCACGAACTACAACCCCGACGCTCAACTGGTGACGATTCATAATGACGATGACAACACCGATTGGGACGTTGAGTCCTGGTTAAAAGACTTGGCAGGAGCACTTAGTAATAATTTCGACAATGACACATATCAATTGTTCTGGCAAATCATCGCGGGCGTAACTAATCCGGATCAGGTCAACGCTAAAGCCGTGTTCTTTTACTCATCTGTTGGGAATAACGGTAAGGGAACCTATGGCCAACTTCTTAAAAATCTGGTCGGTCAAGATAATTACTCATCGCTACCCATACCCGCCTTTAAACATGAATACTTAAAAGAAAAACTGCTAGGAAAAACGTTAAATATTGCTGATGAGAATCCTGTCGATGTCTATGTCGATGACGTGCAAGATTTCAAGGCAATGATTACGGGCGATGATATTATGATTAACCGTAAACATGAAAAACCAATCGTTGCTCGTATTAAAGCCATCAACATTCAAATGTTAAATGGACTACCTAAGACTCGTGACAAGTCTGATTCGTTTTATCGTCGATTAATTATCGTTCCTTTTCTTTATTCTTTCACGAATAACGGAGAAAGACCCTATATCAAGCATGACTATATGTATCGTCCTGAAGTTCTTGAATATGTCTTGAAAAAAGCGTTAGAAATGCCGTCTTTCTCAGAATTTGTTACGCCTGCGCGTTCCGCACAAGCTTTACTGCAATATAAAGAAGATAACAATACGGCACTTGAATTCTGGAACGAGTTTGAATGGCAATTCCAGTGGGACTTTATCCCACCCGCGTTCTTATACGACTTATATGTAGCATGGTTTCAAGAAGAACACGGTGGTGAACACGGTTCTTGTTTCTCTAAGAAGACATTTTTAGCGCACATTCAAAATCATCTACAAAATGACCCTATTTGGGAATTTAAAGCCACCCGAGCCACTTGCCCGAACCCCTTGCAAGTTTCCGGACGAATGGATGCGGACGAGCCACTCATCACGCAATACAATTTGACGCGCTTTATGGATAGCTCTTATAAAGGCTCAAACCCGTTACTGACGCGAGCATTCACCCGTATGGACAGAGGTCGTGGCATTATACGAAAAGCATAAAAGGCACGAAATCGTGCCGTTTTTCTATGCTCTTAAACTGTTCTCTTGAAGAGAACTCGTGAACGATAACTCTAGAAAGGACATCAAATGGAAAACAACTTCGAAGATTTTATAAAATATCGCGCAGAATTGCGTTATAAACACTTCAACAACAATAAATATAAATCTTTAACTGAATTTTGTAACGAGACAGTGACTTGGAATCTATGGGACACTAATTTCTTTAGACTTCTTTTCAAAATACCCTGCACCACTCCCGATATGCAATCATCAAAATTTGAAGCATTTCTAGAAAATGAACTCGCCCACCCAACTGTTGATTGGATTAACATATTCGATTACATCGCCGCCCTTGAAAAACATCCATATTTTAACGAATATCTTGATTCATACATAAACGATTCCGGCTCATTTATACGAGACCCACTTTTCTGGTCGATTTTGAATAAATATAAAGATGCACTGATCGGACAAATCTCAAATAATCAACAACTGTGGTTCTAGAAAGGGCTTTATATAATGACAACATTATCTTCTACGGACTATTTCGCTATTCGAAAAGAACTTCGTGAAAAATATTTCATGAACAACGACTTCACACAATTAACCGACATCCCCACATTTCAACGATGTCTAACGGCCCATGCCGATGCACATATAGGCGAACTGTCAGAACCTTATTTTATTATCAACTATATAGTTACGCCTGAACAAAAAGAAGCGCTAGATGTAAAAATACCATATACTAATCTCAAAAAACTAAGATTAATATTATCAAACCCAAATCAATACTTGAACCCAAAAATCAATATTCAAACCGTGTACGATTATCTTCAAGAATTAAATCAATATGATACCATCGATTGGCTTAGCAATCGAGCCGTCAATATTCTGACAGTATTTGATGAACATGGACGTGATTTATCAATATCAACCAAACCTAACAACAATCAACTACTATGGCTCTAGAAAGGATATTATATGCCTAATAAAAAAATTATCAAATCAAACAAAGCCATTGTCGCATCCTATCGCGATGCATTCATATCTAAACAATGCACACGGTCACAAAACAATGATACTTAATCATGACATAAAAAGGAACCTGGAACTATGTCTACAAATAAACAATTACAACTCGCTTTAGAAATTGCAACAATGGCTCACAAAAATGTACAACGTCGAAACGGCGATCCTTATATCTTTCATGCCTTGCGCGTAGCTAACAACTCAACATATATTCGCACAAAAACACAAAAAGCCGCAGGTATTTTGCACGACGTCATTGAAGATACGCCATTTAACGAAGAATTTTTGCGCCAACAAGGAATCGATGAAACTATACTTAAAGTTTTACGCTTTTTAACGCACGATAAAGAATCAACTACCTACGAAGACTATATCGCTCACATCTGTCAAAACATTGATGCTATGCTTGTCAAACTTGCAGATTTAGCCGATAATTTAGATCAAGGGACCCTTCCTGTTTTAACTGAACGCGACATCGAACGATTCAGCATATATAAAAATGCACAACAAACGATTATGCAAACACTCGCTCAAAAACACCCCACCATCTTCCAAGAAATTCTGCAAAAAATGTAAAGGACCATAACATGTCAATATTCGAAGAACAAATTAGATTATCCGAACAGTTACGTTATCAATACTTTGACAGAGATGGTTTCACAAAAATATCTGATAATACTCGACCCGTCGAGTATATCGAAAGATATGACTCGATTGGATATTTAACCGAACTTACATTCTTCCATGCATATCTTGATTATAACTATAAAACAGATATGAGCCCCAATCATAAATCAACAGCGAGCGATATAATAAATCTAATCAAAACAAAAAAAGCAAATTCCCATATTGATTGGATAGCCCTCTATGATTACCTGGATAAATTAAAACAAACTCGATGGCGTAGAGTCATTGACAATGATATCAATGCCGCCCTTGAAGTGTTTGAACCGTTTCGGGGTGAATTAGCCAGCGTTAAAAATAACCAGTCACTTTGGATTTAACAATAACTATAAAAAAGGATAATCAACATGAACACACAAACAAAACTACAACAATACCTCACAGGTCACGATACAAGTGTTCTTGAAGAACGACTTGAACTCACACCTGATCTCGGATTTAATTACAAAATCCATTCCGAAGAATCCCTCTATTTCTTAAAAACACCAAGTCTTCAATCCGTTAAACTAATCACAGAAACAAAAACTGAAAAGGTCACAAAATATTATATCAATATTTTCCAAAAGAATGGCGGTTATATTGCATTTATTGGCGAAACAGACGACCCAACCTCATCCAAATTACAAACGACCGTTTACGAAGCCGATTCCTATAATACACTCATCAAAGAAATCTACTACTTAATTTACAAATAAAGAAAGGCGTTAAAATATGTTAACCTCCAATGATTATATTGAATTGTCTGACGAATTGCGCTATAAATATCTTGATGTAACTGGATTCGCAACCATATCCGATAATACTAAATTCACTGATTACAATGAAGACGGTAACATAATTGGAAATATTACAGAGCGTGCATTCTTGTATTGTTATCTCAATTATGACTATGAAATCGATAAAGACGCCGATTATGACCCAACCACAGACGAAGTTATAAGATTAATCAAAACTAGAAAAACAGATCCTTATATCAATTGGACAGCGCTCTATGACTACTTCGATGAGTTAAAACAAACGCAATGGAGCAAGGCCATTAGTGAGGATATCGACAACGCTCTTGAAGTATTTGAACCATTTCGAGGTGAATTAGCCGGCATTAAAAACAACCAACAACTATGGATTTAGAAAAGGAAGCCTATGTTCAATATTGAAACTACCTACGACCCCATACAAATTACCGAAAAATATAGAAAAATAAGAATCAAATATTTTTCAAACCCTAACTATAAAACACTTGCCGATACTGGCTGGCACTTGGACAATCTCGAAAGTCTTTACGAATTCAATTTTTTAAGCGTTCTCATTTTCGGTGGATGGAATACCGGTTTTGCGAGAACAACAGAAGAAGTCTGTCATGCTATCAAAAATCATAAAAACTATAAAAACATCAATTGGCGAGCCTACATCGAATATATCGACGAAGTTCAAAAAACATTGCCCGTTCGTGAACCGTACGAACTTGAAATCTACAAAGCGGTTAATAGTATCCGTTCTGACTTCGGAATTATCTCAAACAGTCAACAACTTTGGATTTAGTAGAAAGGCGTACCATCATGAACCTTAAAAACAAAATTATGTTCATCAACAGTTTATTTTCTATTAACCAACTACCAATATTTCTATTTTTCGATGACGAAGACGAAATGTTATTTTTAGCATCAAAAGACGCACGTTATGAAATCGATAGCCTATATCACAATAACGATGATAAAACACAAAAATGGCTTGATAGCCACAACCGATTAATCCCACTCTACAAACAAATCTATGAAGCCTATCCAAACGGATACGTACATCCGTCTATTATCGACAATAACATCGTTATCTTACCAAGAGAAGATCAAGGTTATATCACAATTAAGCCATATGATAAAACTGTTGACATTGAATTTGACGACAAAGTTCACAAAAACATCAACTGGTCTGATTTAAAGGACCAATTAGAGACCTTGTCATAAAACGTCTCTAAAATCGATTCTAAGCAATATTGACTCTCAACCATATAAATGACCATCACACAATTAATCGTCGAAAATGAGCCATTTACGCCCCAATAAGACGATTTTAAAACCATTAGAAAGGAATCATTATGGCATACCGTACAAAATACGAAATTGCGGATTACATCCACAACTACTACAAAGAACACAATAAAGAAGATGTTCTCGGGCATTTGCGACTACATGTCATTATGTATATTCTTTTCACAGAATATCTGTACGTTTTCAATGTCCAAGAAGAAGAAGGTATTATCGAAGCACCCGGCTTCTTCCCAAAATATCTATTTGATCCAAACTATACCGTTTGCCCCTACGGTGTGACCGACCCTGATTTCCGAGACTATGAATTTCAAAAATCAACCATTGACTTTCCAACAACATTCGATAAACAAATTCAACTATTCATCGACCATCTAGTTGATCAAACATTAGTCGTAGACGACTTCTCACTCGTCGACTATGTTTTAGAATGCCCCTGCCGTCAATATATGACTAACGGAGAGCCTCTCGATATAGCTCTTCTCGAGAATCACTATCGTTGTAATAGTCGCGTTTTTCAGACTCGTGATTTATTTTTCACCTAAACAGAACCACGGCTAAACCGTGGTTCGTTTTCTTTTAAGATACAAACTATGGCATAAAGGTGTTCCTTAATTAAATATTAGGACTTTGAAAAATTTACATCCCGCCATACACTCTAGCATAAAACGGTTCCTTATTGTCGATATAAGCCTATAGTAATTTACCGTTCGCTATTTTATAAGGTTCTAAACGACGGTTTAGAACCTTTCTTTTTAGAAAGGATATTCAACCATGATTCAACCAATCAAACAACAATTCACAGCTAAATATCTTAAGAAAATCCTCGCAACTGAAGCTTCTAACTACAAATATACGGCTCGATGCCTCACGCGAGGAATCGTCATCGATCCAATCCAACCCATCTCAAAAGAAACAGCCGAATTACTTATTCATCTATACGGTCTCGACTTAGCAAACGCTAACGCAACATTCTATAAGACATTCGCGGACCGTGAAAACAAAGATTGGGATGAAGTCGTACTTGACCGACTCATCCACTATGCAACCACTTACGGTGGATTGGCCGAATTCTTCGGAGGCGTTTATATTCCAAACTCGCCAGAACAAGACATGGTTGACGCATTTTCAACAGTGACACGAATTGAAGTCGTTTCACCTGAAACAATGAAAGAATCGCTTCAAAATCTTGTTAATCAACCAATCGCTTTCCCATCCGAAGACATCTCTCTACTAGCATCTTTCGTTCACGAACTAGAGCTAAACACGGATGCGATTCAAAACAAAGAACTTCTCATCTACTTAATCGCAAACTACAACCTTGTGCCTAAAACTCCACAGATGCTGTTACGAGCACTGGTCTTTTTATGCACAGATTCAACGCAATTGATCAAAAACAAACGATTACGTCGTCGACTATACTATGAGTTAGACGACATGGATTCTAAGACAAAACGTCGTATCCAACAAATTGTTCGATCTTACATTGAAACACACGGTGCCCAATCTCTTGCTGACCACTATCGTCCTAACAAAAAACTGTGGTTGATCATTCGCAAAATGGGCTTGCAAAAAGAAATCAACCGTATCAAACGTTTGTCAGACAAGAAGCATGTTTCACATGAAACATACACGATCTTGGAAAAAGAACAAGATTTGTCTTCTTTCTCTATCTATCAATTGATTAAAGTCTACAATTACGTTTCTGAGCAAAAAGTATTACCTGACGAATATGTTCAAGCCTATCGAATTCGTGACGGTCGAGTTTTCGTTACACAAAAACAAAAACGATACTACTGGCCTGAACTGATTGAAAAAGCATTAACTGCTATTATAAATGAACTTCGCTCCCGTTTCTCTGAAAAAGAATTGAAGTTCTACAATCCAAATACACACATCAATATCAAGATGCCAACATCTGCAAAATCATTCATCGGGCAATACCCAATGTACACATCTATCCAAACCGATAATGCCTTCCAAGTTGGAATCTACTGGAAAGAACAAACTGATTTGGACTTGCACGCGCACTCGGCCGATGGACGTCACTGTGGATACTACGAAGAATCACTTGAAGGTTGCGTTCATTCAGGAGACATGACTTGTTTGAACCAAAACAAGCAAGCCGCTGAAGCCATCAAAGTAACCGACGTACATGACGCAACGTTCTCTATCCAATTGTATAGCGGAAACCCAACTCCATACAAACTATACATTGCAAAACAATTTGAAGGACACCCAACAAACATCTTGTCTGACGGTCAAGTCATTTTCCAAACACAGGCCATCGCTCAACGCACAGGTGACGTATTTGGGACATGTATCGACAATGAATTCATTCTGACCAGTCTAAAACTTGGTGGAAGAATTCCGAACCACGAGCAATCTGAACTCATGATTGATGCTATTGCGCGTAAATCCGCAACTGCGCTCAATCTAGCAACATTTGCGACTATCGTTGGTGCAACTTTTGTCGATGATCCTGCCGAAGCAACCCACAACTTCTCTCAAGAAAGTCTGTCATTAGACACCTTTATCGATCTGATGAAATAGAAAAGCTGGCCATTTCGGTCAGCTTTTTTTATTTATTAGAAAAAAAAAGAAACTTTTATTTGCATCATCTTCTCATTTATGATATACTTTAATCATAAATAATAATCATGAATAAAAAGGAGAAATGATTATGAAAAAATCATTAAAACTCTTCGCCACATCCAAGTGGTTTGACCTTTTAGGCGTCGCCCTTGTTGTCGGCATCGCCATCGCATCAGGCTATCTCAACTCACGCTTAGACCAATTTGTTAATTGGGGCCCTTGGACAGCCTTAGTGCCGTTCGGACTTATCTCCGTCACAAACGTCGGAATTTCCATGTTATCGACACGATTTACAGGAAAACTCAGCAAATGGGGAAATTACCTCGGAATTCTAAACACCGTTCTTTCGGGGACCATCGACTACATCCTTGGTAACAAAGCCGCAATCATCACCTATCCCGTAACTTTCTTGATTTATACGGTTGCTATTCAAAAATGGCAAAAATCGCAAGAAGGTAAACCAAACCAACTTAATAAAACACAAACAAAGCTCGTCGCAGTTTTCGCCACAATTTTAGCCTTTGCCTTTGCGTATGGCACTAACTATATCGGTTACGGTGGCAAAATGAACATTCTTGCTTACGTCACTACGATTGCCTTCGCCCTATCTCTTGTAGCAAATGTCTTTAACGCTTTAAAACTTACAACACAATGGAGCTTCTGGTTGGTCTACAACTTTGTTCAACTTGCTAAAGCCAGCGTTCAAGGAAACTTCGCCAATGTCGGTAAATACATCTTCTATATCTTAAATGCGTTCGGTGCGTTATTCGTATGGAATGACAAAGAAAGGAATTAAAACATGTCATTAAACCCAACCCAAAATTTAGCTATTGACCTATTGATTCTAGCATTTGATAGAAAACATAATACAGTTAAAATCTTCACACCTGTTCGTGAAGACTCTAAGAAAAAAGCCTTACCTGGCGTTCTCTTAAAACCTAATGAATCTATTTCAGAAGCGGTTCAACGAACACTGGATACCAAAACAAATCTCGCGCATCTACGTTACCGCCTTCAAGAACTGCCGGCTCAAACCAATCCAAATCGTGACCCGAGAGGACACGTTGTATCTGTTCCCATTTTAGTATTTATTTCAGAACCTTTTGAACTATCAAACGGTTGGTCTAACTTCGAACCAAATCTAGACCTCGATTTTGACCACACCGAAATGGTCAACAAGGCCTTTAACATTTTGGCTCAAAACTGGGACCGATATCCACTGCCGCTTCTTCTCGTAGGTGAACGTACCACTCTTGAGGAAACCAGAGATCTACTGGCGCATTTCCAACCATACTATTCTAAAACCTTGCCGTCAAACCTACGTCAAATGACCTTTTTCCAAAACTTTTTAGAAGAAACAGACGACTTCATGGCATCAAATAAGAAGGGCCGTCCGCCTAGATGCTATAACGTTTTAACTGACGAAATCAAACCACTATATACCTAAAGGAGAACGCCCCCATGTTACTATTAAACAACGCGCAAGTACACTTCATCGATTTTCCTAACAAGGAACGCCGTCTTGACCTGCCAAGAGAGCTCGTGAACGATATGAATACCGTTATCTGGCATTATGACAATGATGGTTCCATCTTTGAATTGCTTTTGCTCGAACAAGTTATGTTCCAATTACAAAAGCCATACGATCTTGTCATTGGATACATGCCCTATTCTCGTATGGACCGCGTTCAAGAAAACACTACGGCGTTTTCGTTAGAGTTACTATGCAAGCTTCTTGCGAATAACACGCTAATGCTCAACAAAGTCCTCGTATCAGATCCTCATTCACCTGTTACGTTAGCGATATTCCATAAATATGGCATTCCAGCTGACGAATTAAACTATTCCCTTGCAGATACCATTATGGATTACGCTAACGTAAACCTTGAAAATGCATGGATCGTATTCCCCGATAAAGGTGCGGCATTGCGTTATGATGAGAGCAAATATCCGAATGTCATCATTTGTGAAAAGACCCGTGACTTCACAACCGGACGTATCACAAACATGACTGCGCACATTCACAAACAAACGACAACGCCCGATAGTGATGCACCGCTTATTATCATTGACGATTTGTGCTCATACGGTGGCACCTTCATCCGTGCAATTGATGCTGTTAAAGAACTAACTGACGTAGCATCTACAAATGCATGGCTCATCGTTACTCATGCAGAAAAAGCTATCGACGAAGGTTCCGTCATGAATACATTTAACAAGGTATTCTGCACTGATTCAATTGCCACGCCACACGGAGCCGTGAATATGTCCGAATCATCATTCGACAACACGCAACAAGTCTACGTCAAAGCCGTCCAAGATATCGTAAACGAAATCGTCTAATCAATTCGAAAAAGGAACAAACACATGATTACACCAATTTATCTATCTACTGACTTTTACAAGCTTTCTCACCGCGAGCAATACCCAAAAGGCACAACTACTGTTTATTCAACATTAACGCCACGGTCTAATAAATACGCCCCCTGGTCAGATGAAATTGTATTCTTCGGTTTGCAATACTTCATCAAGGAATACTTGATTGAACGCTTCAATAAAGAATTCTTTGAAGTTCCAATTGAAGAAGTTGTAACGCTCTATACAAGCTTTATTCAAAATACACTCGGAAAAGAAACCGTAGACGTTGACCATCTCGTAAAACTTCACGAATTGGGTTATTTGCCACTTAAAATCAAAGCTCTTCCTGAAGGAACACTCGCTCCGATGCGATGTCCTGTCATGACGATTGAAAACACGCATCCTGACTTCTTCTGGTTGACCAACTTCATCGAAACTATTCTTTCGACAACTATCTGGCGACCAATTACATCAGCAACACTAGCGTATCAATACCGTAAAGTGCTTGATGACTATGCATTGAAGACAACCGGCTCAACCGCGGGGGTTGAATTCCAAGGTCACGACTTCTCTCTTCGAGGAATGTCATCTGAACAATCCGGTATAACGTCAGGTATGGGGCACTTAACCTCATTCCAAGGAACGGATACAATTCCAGCCATCTTCGGTGCGCATAAATACTATAATGCCCCTCTTGATTTCACAACCGGTGCATCGATCTCTGCCACAGAACATAGCGTTATGTGCGCTTACGGTAAAACCGATGAACTAGAACTCTTTAAACATCTTCTCGTAGACGTTTATCCAACAGGATTATTCTCAGTCGTATCCGACACATGGGATTTCTGGAAAGTTGTTACAGAATACTTGCCAGCTCTTAAAGATATTATCATGGCGCGTGACGGCAAACTGGTTATTCGTCCTGACAGTGGTGATCCCGTGGCTATTGTTACAGGAACCGCTATCAACGGAACTACACCTGAAGAAAAAGGTCTTATCGAATGTCTTTGGGATATCTTTGGCGGAACCGTTAATGAACAAGGCTATAAAGTTCTCGATCCGCATATCGGAGCTATCTATGGCGACTCTATCAACCTAGACCGCGCCAAAGCTATTTCAGAACGTCTTGAACAAAAAGGCTTCGCTACAACAAACATTGTTTTCGGAATTGGTTCTTTCTCTTACCAATACCATACCCGAGACACCTTCGGATTTGCCGTCAAAGCGACTGCCGCAACTGTTAATGAGGAAGAACGCATGCTCTTTAAAGATCCAAAAACTGACGATGGTACGAAACGCTCACAACGCGGACGCGTTGTTGTCGCACAAAAATCAGATGTGTTACATGAAAACCCAGACTTTGATTTTACAACATTAACGGGTGATCAATCACAAAATGACTTGCTATGGAAAGATGGGCTTTACGAAGCTGAAGAACATTATTCAGAGTGGAATGCGTTACGACCTGTCTTTTTAGATGGACGAATTCTCGTCGACGAGTCACTTGAAACAATTCGTAAACGTATTAAATCCGCTTAACCATACAATAGACCATGAGCCTTGCTCATGGTCGTTTTTTCCTTTTGAAACAATTTTTCGTCACTACCAAACAAACACAAAAGGAAGAACACCCCTATGCTCACAATCACATTAACAAAAGAATCTATAAATTACGATAAACTAGTTGCCTATTTGGAAGAAAATAAAGAACATCGATTGAAAATGCTCAACGATAAAAACATCCGAGACCTTAGTTACGCCTTTGATGATGAAACCTTAATTGAAAACATTATTTATTGGGACGGAATGGTAGGAAAAGCTGAATATAATCGCTTGACGTTTAAGAATGATTACGACATCAACTACCATATGTCTCTAGACGAATGTCTAAAACAACAAATTATCGATATGAAGTCTTACTTATATATCTTGTACGACACAGTCTGGGACGGTGACGAAACAAACGTCATTCTTCGAGGACTCGTTACAGGCCTTAACAAAGCAAAAGCTCGCGAAGAACACATATTTGCAACTGTACCGGATAGAATATCAGAACTAACCATCTATACAGAAATCGACAATGATGACCCGTGGGGTGACGACTCATGGGACGAATATTAGAAAGGAAAATATAATATGAACAACAAAAAAGAAATCAAAGAAAAATTACTCGAAGAATACAGTAATCTTTTAAAACCCAACGGGGTGACAGTAGATTCACCGTCATCTGAATTCGTGAAATACATACTTACACCCAATGACCCAATTGATATCACACCTGATCATTTTAAATATAGTTCTAAATAAGAATATACTTTATAATGAAATATAATATTTTCTTATCGATGAGGATCTTCAAAAAATTTTGAAGACAGAGTAGGCCTATAAACTACTCTTTGCAAGAGACTCTTGGTATGTCAATAGTCCATTATCATGACAATAACGACGATGACATTCTTCAGAAGCCTCCTGAACCTGACATCTAACAGTACAACTCGTACTGCTTTTTGTATATACTGGAAACTCCAACATCAGAGAACGTCTCTGATTAATAACTCTTCCAGCATTCACATCAGCATTACAAGAGAAATAACACTGCTGACAAACAAAATCTTTTTGAGATTTACGATTATGTTTAGACACATAATGACAACGTGAACATTCTTGACTAGTATAAGCAGGATTAACCGCAACAATTTGAATCCCATATTGCTCTTCTAAACGAGCTAATTTAGCGTTAACAACAGAACGATAGGTACGACCAATTAAACGATTCATTTGTTTAGACAGTCCTGCTGCTCTAAAATCAAGTTTTTCAACCACAAAAACGCCAACATTCTTTTTCGCTAATTTGTTTAAAATGCGACAAATCTCATTTTTAAAATACGATTTGATACGTTGTTGCAATTGATTATAACGTTCATTTGTTGACAATTTAATAGACTGTTTTTGAAGCTCTTTAGTCAATTGCAAAAGCTCTTCATCCCAAATTTTTAATTTGATAAATGATGACAATCCATGGCGTTCACCGTCACTTGTTGTGAACATTGCAACCATGCCAAAATCAAGCCCAATACTTTCTGTTGAAGAACGTAACGGGGCTTTGTCATAACCAATAATAGCTGAAATTGTACATGTTTTATCAGTCAATCGAACTTGTACGAACGGTAATCGTTCACCTTTTTTAAGGCAATCATCCAAATAAGGATTACGTTTTAAAGGCAAGTAAATCGGTTTTCCTTTTTGCAAGGTTGATAATTTCAAAAAATAATCAAAATGTGAGGCGTTTTTTTGAAACTTCTAAAACCGCTACTTTTTCATCTAATTTCAAAGTTTTGACACGTTTCAATTGTGGAAAACGAATACGTTTTCGGGCACGCTTAATCAATTTACGCATAAAAAAGAGAATATCTGATGAAACAGGTAACGTTACATTTGCTTTATGCGCCTTAGATGGAATTAATAAGTCACCTTCTTTTGTCTGATGCCATGTTAAGTCAACAGACGAATGATGCCAAAGATGACACTTATTAATACGATAACAAGTAGCCAAAAAAAGTTCATCAACAATAAATGAATGGCCTAAAAAAGAACGAACGACATCTTCAAGTTTTGTTAACCAGGATAAATAAATCTCTAACGTTTGTTTATAACAGGCTTGAACATAACGCGCAGATAAAGGTGTTTGAACAGCATCTCTTTCAATTGCTTTCAATTGTTCTTCTAATGACTGTTTAGGCGTTTGTCCTTTTTCAAGCTGATTTGCATAACGTTTTTTACATGACTCAAATAATCGAACATAATCTTCTTTTGTTTGATATGGTTTAGCGTTTGTAAAAGTTAACTGCTCATTGTCCCGAACAAATCGTAAATCAATATCTGATAAGAAATAAGCCATTAAATCAGAATAAGGAGTCAATAAATCATTGGCAACATCAATTTTACCAGCATTAGCTAATGAAGGTGTCGGTATTGTTGCGATCCACTTTGTTGATTCGACCATAATTATTAACTCCTTTCTAATTTAGTGTTTTCTATATTTATTATTATAATAAAATCAGACTAAATAAACAAGCAGAAACATTATAAAGATATATGTTTCTGTCTACTGGCTATAATACGAAGACAAATATAGTCGATTGACTACTTAACTTAACAAAATTCCACAAGGAAGATCAACATGACAACAGAAACTTTACATTTTCAATATGACCCTATACAACTAGCAAGACAATTACTAATCATTTACTTTGAATCAGAATTGAAAGCATTTGATACTAGTTTGTTATCCCACGGAAATTACGAAATCAAATACAAAACTCCAGTATTTATTCGCTCGGCTGTTTATGACACACTTGAAACTATTTCTGATGATCAACTAGAAAATTTTATGATTCAGATTGCTGAAGACTACGACATCAAAGACGAATTCACATTCGATCAATACTTGCCGCAAATTTTCAAAAAGATTATAGAATCAGACTATTTCTCAGGCATCTTAAAGAAAAACTACAAAAAGCACCCCGTTTTTGATTCTTATGTTGAAGATAAAACCAATGGCAATATTTATCGAGCAAACTTTACAGGCCACTACGGCATTGTCGTAGCCGTTCTCAGCCAACACCCTGAATTAAATTCTACGGAAAAACAAGACGATTTCGTTATGAATCACTTAAAATTAGTTGGCGAATCCTATAACCAGGCATGGTACAAGCCAAAACATTTCGTAAGATACAACGATGATGATACAAAATTATATCAATATGACTACAGAGCAACATTTAATCAAGTTTACTATGACGCTCTTTCAGCGAACAACACCGAAAAACCTGAACCAAACTGGCATATCATCATTGATGATTACGAAAATGATGAACTAATCGATGAAATCATCAACGATAAACAAGAAACACTCCAATATCTCATTTTATATAATCTTTTAGAAGAGGCCCCAGAACTCGTGCCTGAATTCTTCACAGATGATTTAGATCCAATTCTCAACTTCGTCCAAAATAGTAATGAACTATTCAATATTAAATCAACAAATACGGAATTAATTGAACTAAAAACCACTCATGACACTATCCTAGATAGAGAAGAACTGATCATCTATAAAGACTAAAAAATGGAAATCATTGAGGACTAATCATCTGCAACCAAAATACAAATATTTCATGGAAATCAAAACTTCATGACGACGATGACGATGTTGCGTTACTGTTAGGCGTCTTCGACACCATGGAAGCCGCTGAAAAAATAGCAAGCGAAACTTCAACCATCAACATCGTACAACAAAACGAACCATGCGAGCTTGCACTAGGATAAAGACTTAATATAACCTATACTCTTTCAAAGATTAACATCAAAAAGAAATTAAAAATAAAAATTGTCCAACAACGGCTCCAATATGGTACAATAATATTGTGAACGTCGAGAGACATCCACAACGATAGTAAAACAGACATACCGCCAACCTGATATATCATCACAAACAAAGAAACTTGGGACTGCATGCTTGTTTTACTGTCACCAACTAAAAACACTCGCGAAGGACAACCCGTATCCCGCGATAGAAAAGGAGTTAGCTATGCTAACAAATATTGAAGTCGTCAAGAAAGACGGTCGTGTAGAACCGTTTCGAATGACAAAACTATTGACAGCTTTGCAAGCTGCCGCATTAGACATCCACTACACACTCACAGATGATGAACTCAAACAAATTGAGAACGAAGTGTATAAATACATCGACGCTCAATCCGTTCTTCTTCCGCAAGACTTGCACTTTACCGCTATTGAAGCGGCTCGCAAAGTCAATGCTGATGTAGCAAAAGCTTACGAAGACTATCATAAGCAAAAACAATCGTTGAAGGTTTCTGACCTCAATCGATTGAAAGTTGTATCGAAGACCGGAATCGTGTCCGACTTCAACGCCAAACACATCGAAAACGCCTGTCAAAAGGCCGCAAAATCAATCGGTAAAGAATTGACCGATGAGCAATTGCACGATGTTTTGTCTGAAGTAGCTCACTGGCTCGATACATCTAAATACCATGACACTGTTGCAACGAGTGATCTCCACCGTTTCGTCATGGGAGGCTTGAAAAAGGTTGATTTGCCGACCTATACAGCCTATAAGCGTTACTGGCAAGCTCAACGTGACCGAGCGACCGCATTTCATGAATTGCAAAATGAGGCGGAAGGCTTGCGCTTCGGTTCATACAATGAAAATGCCAACAAAGATTCGCAAGTGATTTCAACTAAATCAGCGCTCATCAACGAAATGACCATGAAGAAACTCATGCGTCACGTCTTGAATCCTGAATGGTTGACGGCTCACGAAGAAGGATACATTTATATCCATGAACAGATTGTGGCCTAGTTCGGTAACGAACTATGGAAAAACCGCGTTAACCCGTGCCGAAAGGCTGAAGGGGTGTCGTTCCTACGGCACAGTAATTATAGGAAATGATAATGAAAGGAACGGCTAACAGGGAACGAAAGAATCCTGTGCGACTTATGATATTTCATAAACGTTAATCGACTATCGAAAGGATATCTATGAATAATTGGTTCATAGAGAATAACTGAGTAGAGTAGCCCCTGGTGAAATAAACAGGTTCGTCATCGTCTGAGATTAGGACGAGATAAATCGTGTAATAGCCAAAATGCGGCATCCTATGTAACGACTAGGATGATGATATAGTCAGCTCACACCCAAGTGGATTTGGGTGACCTCTACAAAGACACATTTAACTGTGACCTCTTCGACTTAGAACACTTGATGAAGGATAAAGAACACGAAGACGGGTTCTATGCCTTCCGAATCAACAACAAAACGACACATGAACCAAAACACGTGTCATCAGCATTTGATATTTTATCAAGCGTAACCATCGCAGCGTCTGGAAACCAATTTGGTAAGAAACGACCCGCGTATTCAGTAATGAGTGCGTGCTCCTACATTTAATGCTTGCAACACCCTAAAGTCTCAATCACCTAAACAGTAAGTGGAAACGCTAAGCTGAATGGTTGTCAAAAGACGGAAAAAACTATTGAGAATGAGGTATGCTGAAATAAAAGCCACATATGTGGTGCTAACCCTCGCAAACAATGGGCATTTAGCAGGGACGTGACCTAAAGAGAAATCCATGGCACACCCCCAACGATTATCTCCTTGAGGGAGAGTAAATCCGTAAGTCACTGACGGAAGAAAAATGTAGCTCCTATACATATAGGATGAAGATTTAATCTGAACTTGTCTGAAAGGACAAGCCGTGATTCGCTCACGCTAATAGATTGACGCTCTATTAGGAACATATTTGGGTTTTACGGTGAACCACATCGATAGTACTTTAGCACCGTATGCTGAAAAATCATATCAGCATTATTTAAACGATGCTAAAGAATACGGTATTGCAGATGCAGAACGTTATGCAACCGATAAAACACTCAAAGAAATCAAACAAGGCGTTCAGAGCTATACATACGAATTAGCTCAAACGCAGAACGCACTTGGACAAACGCCTTAAGTAAGGGGCCAACGAAAGTGAACCTATCAAGGGTGTCTTCGAAAAGAAGGCTAACGGGCAAAGCAGAAATAAGATAAAAATGTAACCTCAACCGAGGACGAATATGCTGATAAGAGAGCCTACAACCAGAAATGGTCAAAGGTAATCCCGTGCGAAGCTCTTAATATCCAATAAGAGAACGTGTAACGACTATTCCCGTAGTGGGTGGTGAAAGTCCACAACAGAAGTACGGCTGCTATTGATACGCAGTGGGTGAGAATCCCTTAAATGGAAGCGCTCAGGTCACTGTACCTAAGATATAGTCTATGCCTTTATGAAAATAAAGGACAACATGTTTACAACCATCAGCTTTGGGTTGGATACAAGTAAATGGGGACGTGAAATCACACGCGCCATCCTAGAAGACCGCATGTCACCAGACAACCGCGACGTCTTCCCGAAACTTGTCTTCATGTATCGAAGTGAAATTAACGGTGATCCAGATTCACCAAACTATGACTTATACAAACTAAGTCTCGAATGTTCATCTAAGAAACTCTACCCTAAAATAATTGGGGCTTAAGAGGGTGACCTCTTTCGAATAACTATGTGAACGGCTAACAACCGGTGTCTAATTACCGACAAGGAATTGTAGGAAATGACAACTAATAATTAGGCTAACAGGGGAACTACACTGTACAATCCTGTGGGAAGCCGTATAACCATACGGAACCTCAATCGACTATCGAAAGCGAATAGCAAGTAGAGTACAATATAGCTTGCGGGTTATATTGGAAGCGCATAGCTCTCAAACATGAGATGATGATATAGTCAGTAATAACCATTATGGATTATTTGAGTTTCGACGCACAAGATGTCGAAGGTGAACATTACCGCCGTGACGTTTACGAACGTAGCGGACAAACCATTGCTCCAATGGGTAGATGTAAATCGACAGCCCATGTAAAATCTTTTGAACTCAGCGTGATTCACTGAGGGTTAGAAAAATCTAGCTAACGGTTAGGTCTTTAAACAAACAACTCTGGAAGCGTTGTTGGTGAGAAGTTTAAAGATGAGACCGTGGGAAACTATTAGAATGAAAAGGATAAAACAATGAAAGCATTTGTCATTTTATCAAATAATCATACAAAAGAACTTAGTGTAATGTCTAAAAAAGACTATCACGCTAATGTACAAAATATTTACGCTTATGAGCCACTAACAAGTGCAGATACAATGGAAGATGCTGATTTATTGAAAGACCATATCCAATCAATTGGGGTTGAAACTTACTTTGATAACATTCTTTCTAATATCACCTGTATCGACTAGCCGTGATGAATGTAGCGGCGGAGACAAACTCCTTAATGTAGGTGTGAATTGAATCCACACCGAAGCGGAAGACAAGTTAAACAACTTGATGATCTAGTCAGTGCCACTGGTGACAGTGGAATCACACGTGTCGCGCGCACCTCTCACCATTTATCGACCCTGAAACAGGTAAAGACGTTACCGACGGTCGATTCAATATCGGTGCCGTGTCCATCAACCCTGTCAAGTTTGCTCTTGAAGCACGTGATGCTAAAGGCAACTTCGACAAAGCAAAATTCGACGCCCTTGTTGAAAAATACAGCAACATGGTCTTCGATATTCAAAACTGGCGATACGAACGTGTCGGAAACCTATACGGATCTTCCAACCCACTCTTCTGGTGTGAGGGTGGAGCATGGCAACGTATTCGCCCTGACCAACAAGTCAAAGACTCACGCCTCTTGGACGGTGCAACAGCTTCTATCGGCTACACTGGTCTTTACGAAATGGTCAACGCCATGGTCGGACCTGATTGGGAAAACCTTTCAGATGACGACCGCAAACAAATGCAAGCAGACTTCCTCGAACATGTGAATCGTATTCGCATCGAGCGCAGTCAAACGGATAAACATCCATATGCCTTAACAATACAGGGCTTTCACTAAGGAAACTTAGCGTCAAAAGAACTTAAATTGCTGGAAACTCCTAAAGCTCAATCAACCTCAATGGTTGAAGAAATTCAGAAACAATGATTGAGATGAGGTACGCTGAAATAAAAGCTCAACCGAGTGCTAACCCTTATAAACAATGGACGATCAGCCGCGAAACCGTAACAACGGGACGTTCAACGACCGTAATAGTTCCACCTTTAACATGGTGATGGTACGGTCTAATCCTTATAGAAATATAAGGTATCGAAAATGTGTATTCAACGCCTAAAAAATCTCCGTGGGCGCTTAGCTGGTAATAGCTATGACAAAACCGATCTAACCTAGAAAGGGTGTCGATATGCCTTTTGGAACCGTAGGAAATGACGGCTAACATATCGGCTAACTGGGAAACTCGTTCAGACAATCCAGTGCTAAGACTTATGATTAAGTAAAGTCCAACGACTATCTATAACTAGAGTAGGGTTCGTGAAGCCCGAAACGGTCGGCTCCTTCAACAGAAGGATGATGATATAGTCTAACCCCCTAATAAATATCGGGAAACCGAGGGTATGCGAGAACTGGCGGAGTCTCTCGTATTCACATGGGAAAAACTCCTCACCAAACAATTTGGTGTGATCCCAGGTGTCACAGACCGTGACTACCTCACAAACAGCTTCCACCAACCTGTATGGATTCACTCAAGTGCGATTGACAAAATCGACTACGAAAAAGAATTCCATAACATCGCTAAAGGTGGACACATCTCATACGCCGAATTTAACTACGGTGTATCACCTGCTTCTCTTGAAGCTATCGTCAACTATGCAATGCGCCAAGGCATGTACTTTGGTGTCAATGTCATCAGCTCTGTCTGCGAAAAATGTGGCGAACATGGGGACTTCCTCATGACCTGCGACAATTGTGGAAGCGAAGACATCTTAGTTGTCGAACGCGTAGACCACATGCGCTTTCATTAGGGAAACTTAGCGTCAAAAGAACGTAAATTGCTGGAAACTCCTAAAGCTCAATCAACCTAAATGGTCAGAGAAATCTAGAAACAATGATTGGGATGAGGCATGCTGAAATAAAAGCTCAACCAGAGTGCTAACCCTCACAAACAATGGACAATCAGCAGCGAAACCGCAATCGCGGGACGTCCAACGACTGTAATCGTTCCACCTTTAACCTGGTGATGGGACAGTCTAATCTTCATGGAAACATGAAGCCACATGATGTGGATATCTCACATATTCTAAACGCTCTGGCGTGCAAGCTGTCAACGACGGTAAGTGGTCAGAAATCAAAGAACGTGTTCGTCATGGAGTCGAACGCGGTCAGCTAGGACAAGCCTCTTATGCTGAACTACACGGTGAATAACCATGTGACATGTGCGCTATGAAAGCCTGCCCGTGCAAGTCGGGCCACATGTTTATTTTTATTACTAGAAAGGAAATCGAATGGCATACATTCATCAAATTAATCAATTCGACATTGACAACGATTTCGGACAAGGACCTGTTGTCTCTGTCTTTTTCAATTTCTGCTCTTTTCACTGTAAAGGTTGTTGGAACGAAACAACTTGGGAGCGAAAAGAAGAACTGTATTGGGACAACGAAAAAGCGGCTACAACCATTGTCGCAGCCCTCAAAAAATTAATGGACAGAGGCATGAAGCCCAATCTCAGTCTACTCGGCGGAGATCCACTTGTCCCCGAAAACATTACCGACACTAGAGACATCATTGAACGTATCCGACAAGAAATCCCGTCAGTGACCATTTGCTCATGGACCGGATACGACGTCGAAGACTGGTGGCGAAAACCCGATTACGATGAACAAAAAGACCTGCTCAATCATCTCGACTATATCGTAGATGGTCGCTTCATTTATCGCTTGAAAACCAAAAATCAAATGTTTGGAAGTATTAACCAACGTGTTATTGATACAAAACGTTTGATTGAACTTAGTCAAACTAAACCAATTAAAGAAGCCGTATTCGAATCGTTAGCGTACCCCGATGTAGAAGTCATCGTATTAGAAGTACCTGGATATAAAACAACACCACGACAATTAATGGAGGGCTATCTACGTGAAGACAATCGAAGTCGTCGTTATCAATTGTCCGTATTACATAACGTAGCCGATTATAAGAAAGAGTGCCAATGAACAAAAACAATCATCAATTGAGTTTGAAATCAAAATTGCTAAGTACCGCCAAAGAACGCACCAAAAAAAGCATTTTCGCTGAAAAGTTTCTAGATATCGACTTCTTCTATTCACAAAAAGCTCGCATCTCAGCCGACATAAAGGCTAGAAATGAACTGCGCGAATTAAACCTGAATAAAACTCAGATAAATAAACTTAAACAAACACTATCCAATCAACGTCACTAACAATATAAACTACATAGTAGACGATCACAGCATCTATCCGTTAAACATAAAAAATTAAATGATCCAGAACCTCGTTCTGGATCATTTTTTATATTAATTACAATTACCGAAAGGAACCACTATTATGCTAAAAATCACAGTACTATCCGCCAAAGACGCATTTCTCGCAGCCCATTGTGGTGGACCTTTTAACTTTAACGGGGAAGACTATATTATCATTTCTATCACAGATATCCGCAACGAAGACGATTGTCCCATTGTCTTTCGCCCAGTACACAACCTAAAAGCTATCTTCCGAGTCCCTTTTATCGATATTCCCGCAAAAGATCTCGATCCGAACATCTCAGTCAAAGAACAAACCGGACTCGATTTGCCTGTATTTTCTGAAAAGGAAGCGCTCAAAATCAAACAAATTGGTGATTTCGCAAAAGAACATAACTACCATGTTCTCGTTCATTGCGAAGCAGGAGTTTCTCGTTCACAAGCTGTCGGTGCTTGTCTTGAACTCTATATCAATAATGATGCTTCTAATGTAGAACGCCGAATCCATTCCGGTAACTATACTTATTTCCAAACATTCTTCCAACAATTCGATAACGAATGGAAAGTATTAGGAAACTTGCAAAAACCTATCTACCAAGAAGCTGACGATGACGAAAATCTCTTCGGTTTCCGTTACAAAATGGACGACTACGACGACCATCAACTCCGACGAGGTGCACTCGGTCCCGAGTATCCACGTTCCCATATGTTAGGATTGATTGACCGAATCAATCTCGCACGATTGACGAAATAGATGCCATATTTGGGAAAGATATTTGCTTGAATATAACACGGCAACGTGATATCCTATAGTTACCTGGGAATAACAATACAAAGGAAATACAAATATGACATTCAAAAAAGAATTGCTTTTATCACAAAAGGGGCTACAAGAGTTTCTCACCGAAAACAAATCACAACTCAAAATGATAGCGGACGAGGTAAACGTAGGTTATAGCACATTGCGTAATTACGCATATGGGGTAACACCACTTGACAGTATGCCCTATCGGTTGGTAGAGGCACTAACACGATACGTCGCACCGAACGACTTATTCCACCCAACCTTTGGAATTTATTTGGACGAACCCGCTTTTTATGCGCTCGCAAAACTTGCAGGTCGAATCATTGAAACATCACCTCGAGCATTCGCTATAGAAGAATTCACTAAGGCCGCTCTTCTACTACATCAGCGTGAAAAAGAAGCGGAAAAAGGAAAACCATTTCCACCTCGATATTTCTTCGTTGATTTGAAGTATCAGGATGATTTCCTGAACGAATACTACAAGCGCTTTGATGAGGATAACCACCAGTTACTACTTCAAACGACCAAACAATTGCAAAATATGTATAACTGGCCGGATGAACAACTGTCACAAATCATGACACAAAATGAAACAAGCATTATGTTGAAGTCAACCGACCCACGAATCACGAATCAATTGTTCTCACTGAGTTTGCCAAGAACTGGCAATCGCGATCTGAGCCCTTTGCTACGAGGTGCTCACAACATTCACCTCATTGTGACCAACAAAATAATCACAGACGGGCGTATTTCTAGATGGGCGCTCAAAGACATCGACAACATGTTTGCCATAGTTGAACTTCAATTGAAATACTCATTCAATGGTAGCGATTGGGTGCTGCCATCTGGGCAAATTGTACCGACTGAAACCGTCGCTCATATGAAGGGTGTCGATTTCGATGAACTCCGACTTCCTGATGATGAAGCAGTGAGAGAGCGAATTTATCGAAACCTTATTAATTTGCATACCGCAACCTCATATGAGGATATTTGGTCACGAACGGTGCATGACATGTTGCACAAGCAGTTGACGCTCCATCACAATTTGGAAATTCACAAAGACTCCTATATGGAATTACTCGGCGGAGCTGGCGACTTTGTACAATCACCTACAATTGCGAATACCCTTGACAATATCGCTATGCAAACAGCAAAAGCCATCAATCAACAAATCGACTCACTAAGTCGACCCATCTAACAAATTAGAACCAGAACGAGGTTCTGGTTCGTTTTTTTATATCAATAAATCAAAATTAAGGAGTTACATCATGACTTACATTTTCACAGCCGAGCAACTCGCAGGTATCCTTCAATATAACCTTAACACAGAAGACCCTCTCGTTCTTGAAAACGTTGCATTCTTAACAGAACTCTTCTATCAGGACTGTAAAAAAGACATCAAACAACTCACAGACCAACCATGGCCTGAACGTCTCGCGGATACCCACTTCGAAGCATATGATTACGGAGCCTATGAGAAAACCATTCATGAAAATCTGGACGACCTACCATATGATTTTAAATTGACCACCATCACTGTTCAACAAATTATGTTAATTCAACAAGTATTAGCAAGCGTACTCGAACAATGTAACGACCGTACAGTCTTCCAAATCGTTGAAAATGTCATCGACCGTGACGACTGGCGCGATGCTTACAACAGTGATTCAAAAGAACTTATCATTGATGTTAAATAGAAAGGAAACCGTCATGCCAAAAGGAACCATCGGGATTGTACCATATCTTATCCCAATTGCAATCTTTATTGGATTTGCTCTTGAAGCTATCCTAAAACGCATCTACAAAAAAGAAAACATTAACGAATATCCCAAATTCATTCAAACCGTCTACTACATCATCATCGCGACAATCATCTACAGTGTTCTAGCCACATTCACAGGCTATGCAACAGCCACATTTCTCCCAAAACTCAGTCACGTATCCGATGACGTACATGTCATTTACAATAATAACATCAATGCAACCGTTATCTACGAAAGTTTTGATTACAAATATGTCGGAGGAGATAAGTCCAAAGTAAACAAATCAACATTACTAACAGGTGTCAAAAGACAACCAAACGAACTCACTATTCTAAAAGACCACGAATCAATCACTAAAGAAATTGACGAAGACGAAATCATCGGTGATAAAGACGGAATCGTCACTAAAATCGAATACGGCACAAGAACTCGTACATACAGCCCTCTTGGATTACCTGTTCTGTCCGTTAAAAAGAGTTTCGTTAAAGTTCACCTACAACCGAAAAACCCCGAAGCTAAAAAAGCCATCAAAAATCTATTAAACGACACAAACTAGCAACTACGAATTCTCGTAGTTGTTTTCTTTTTAGTCTTTCCACCTTATTTCTTAGAAGACCGCCGTTAGCGTTCTTCGTATTAAAATCCGATAATTTAACAGTATAAGGACAAACAAAATGAAAATCTACACAGGAAATCCCGATATTGACCTATATCTTAGACGAAATATTAGTATCAACTACAGAATTACCACTAATGGGCCTCATCACGGGCAACACTTTCTCGAATACATCGCAGAAGTTGGCTCAGAGGAAGACATCAAATACGTCGTTGAAACCTATTTTAAAGACGCGGCACCGAAAAATTCCCTAGACACAAATATTATCTGCAATCTCATCAAATTAGACTATTATCACGAATACTACGCCGATTATTGGAATTCAACTGTCCGTGCGTGTATCGCCAAACAAGGACAGTTCCTTGATAAATATATCAAAGATGAGACTCAAAAAGTTCGTCGCGCAGTTGCCCAACAGGGTTATCACCTAGACGTCCTCGTCAATGACCCTGGAGCCTACGTTCGTGCAGACGTTGCTCGACAGAAATATAAATTAGAACAACTTATCAATGACCCTCATGAAGTAGTCCGCAAAGCCGTTGCGGAACAAGGATACGGTCTAGATATCCTAGTTAATGACCCCCACAAATCCGTTCGTAAAACCGTTGCCGAACAGGGCTACGGTCTCGAGCAACTTGTACATGACCCTGAATCAACAGTTCGTCAAGCAGTTGCTGAACAGGGTTACGGACTAGATATCCTTGTTAATGACTCTGACTTATATATTCGCCATAAAATAGCCGAACAAGGTCACTGTCTCGATCAATTAGTAAATGACTCAGAACCATACATCCGCTGTATGGTTGCTAAACAAGGCTACGGTTTAGATATTCTTATCAATGACATCTTTTCCGATGTCCGTCGCGAAGTAGCTAAACAAGGATACGGTCTCGAACAACTCGTCAACGATCCCGACCCAAGTGTTCGTTACGCCGTGCTCCAACAAGGCTACGGAGCCGAGATTCTTCAAAATGATCCGTCATTTATCATCCGTAACGAAGCACGTCAACGACTCGGTCAACAAGCCACTCGTGAGTTGTACTTTTAAGAAACACAGCCACGAGCTCGTAACCGTTCCCTGTCAATGCAACGTGTACGATACTGTTCCGACCATCACAGTAACTCTATCCAAAACACAATCACAAAATGGCTACGAAACGGCCTAATTCCTCGGATAAACATCCCTTCCCGCGCCCGACAGCTCCTGTTAAACACACATGGCAGAAACTCCATCATGAACAAAGGCAGAAATCTTAGCCATATGATTTGATAGTTGCTGATAAATACTTGTGACGTGGTCAGGAACAGGCACGTACAAATTGGCCTCTAAAACGCGTTTTAAGCGCGTGTTTTCGTGCGGGGTATATTTGAACGGGGTATCGTTTAAAATTGAATCTCGCGCGTGCTAGACGCTCGTACGCTCGTGTGCGAGGTTTCGCTGAAGAACGCCGACGCGTTCTTCCATTTTTTTTTCACAAACAAAATTCTATAAAATATTAAAACTAAAGTTTTCTTAAACGATTACTATTATCTAAATAGAAAGGAACCCCGCTATGAAAACATATCTCTACTTATCAGACATTCACTCAAACTTCGAAGCCCTCAAACATCTTGATTCGCTTCCTGAAATGCAAGACCCTGATTGCGAAATCCGTTTCGGCGGGGACTATATCGACGGTGTCCATTTAGAACCAAACGCCGTGATTAATACGCTGCGCTACATCAAAAACCTTTGCGACAGCGGTAAAGCAAAAGCCATTCTCGGCAATCATGACCGTTTTATCTTAGATGCTACTTTTCGACCATTTAACGAAACTGCATGGGAATTGAACGGTCGCGATGACACGCTTGCAAATTTAGGTATTACCTATCGTTCACCATCAGACTTACGTGAACAACTTTTGTATCACTATTCAGACGAACTTGAATGGTTGCGTGACTTGCCTTACTATTTAAAAGACGGTAAAAACGTCATGGTTCATGCCGGGTTCGATTTAGATTTATCACTCGAAGAGCAAGACCCAGAAACCATGATTTGGACACGTGACCCGTACATTCAGGGCGCTTTTTCATTGCTACGTCATATCGAATTGCATCCAGATTTTCGTAGAAAAACCATCGTTTCAGGACATACTCCAACAACATACATCAACGGAAATGATAACAATGTCACATTAACAGATATGCCTCGTGACCTTGAACATCATTATGTGACACGTTACTTCATCGATGGTGGATCAAAATCAGGCTCCACCAATGGACACATCAACGTTCTCGTACTCAATGAAAAAGGATACGAAATCAAACAAGGATATCTTGACAACGACGGATATCATAGTTACTAGAAAGGAAAAACGAATGAAATATGTGACATTAGAACATAAACTTGCCATGACTTGCTATCCACGTGTAAACTTCGATACGAATGATGCCGCACTTGAAACTGAAATCTATAAAATAAAACATCAGCGCTATGCGGAACAAGAAAACGCCAAAAGCCAACTCAGGAACGAAATTGACCAAATAATCGACAAAGCATTGCAAACCAAAAAAGAGCTCGATGAACTTCGGTCGAAGACTCAAATCTTGAAACGATTCTCAAAAGAATATAGAACCCAACGAGACCGCTTAGAAAAACAATATCAAGACTACCAAATTCGACATCTCAAATTAATTAAAGAAGCTGAACGACTCAAAAAGGACACTTTAGCTCCATTCAATACCTATAACAAACTTAAAGAATTACTTAAAAAACAAGGTTACGCGCTTGTCAACAAAACGACCGATAACAACTGCGTCACAACCGAAATTTGGCACAAAAACTAGAAAGGAAATATAACATGGGATCTTATTTTGACATAAATGGCATGGCTATGATCTACATCAATACGAATCCATCAATTCAAACAGCAAAAACAAAAAAAGAAGCCGACGAAGCAATCGAAAAACAATGTCAACAGTTCGTTACACTGTTTAAAGATAAACTTCAAGAACTAGCAAATCAAAATTCTGACGTTTTCGATGAAATCTCATTCGAAGGCTTTTATCCATTAGGTCTTGATATTCATTGCTTCCAAAATCAAGCACACGGTCCATCAACAGACCTCGATAATATCGAAAACGGCAAGCAAATTCACATTCACGACACTGCAACCCTAACTATTAATGGAACAATTGACACTGATTATTATAAAGAACATCGACAATTACTGATCGACGCATTGCAACAACTATTCATTGAACAATATGACCAATACACATTATTCAAACTCAATCTAATCACTATGTGGGAGTCAGAACAACACGCTATTATATTAGATTCATCCAACAAAATAGTCACTGTACCGTTAACCGTAAACTAGAAAGGGGAAAGGAACCGATATGCTAACTATTTACACAGGACATCATCTCGAAAAAGTGACGCCCAACGTTAATCTGGAACCGTCATCGTTAGACGCACCAGAAACAACTATTCGGAAAGCAACTACCATTTTTGAACAGGCAAAAGCAACGTCTATTATCGTCCGAACTAACGACATTCTTTTTCTTGATGCAATTAGAACCGTTGCAATGGAAAATGATATGCTCGACGCAGTCACCATCATCCATATACACGATGACCACACTAGCCATCAACTCAAATTTGACGAAAATGGAAACCTGAACAGCCCTTGTCACTACAGTTCAGCACATGTAGAAATAAATAACCGCTTCTATAAAATTTTGTACGAAAAACGACGCAAAAATAACTAGAAAGGAACTCAACATGGAATTCACAGACTTAATCACCGAATTGAAAAATCCAACCATGATATCGAATATCATTATTATCGGACTCTGCGTATTCACGGGCTTGATGGTTCTCGCCATCATATTCGAAATGCTAAAATTATCATTAGCCTCTGGGACTTTTACAGTTCTCGCAATCATTACAATGATAGGCCTAATCATCACATGCATCGCAACAGCTGGTCAAAAAACTAAACTCGACTACGAACTAAGCCGCGATAAAAACTACGTCTACATTGATAGTCATAATAATAACTTGAAATCAGCCAAACTCAAAATTATCGGCCAAGACAAGCAAGTTATTTACGTTCTCTATAAAGATGAAACTTATAAAATTCCCGTTATGATTGATAAGCGGTAGAAAGGAACCCAATCATGGACAAACGACAAAAGCAAGAAAAACTTATTTTAAAACTATTGAGGGATTCGCCCGAACAAGCACATTGGTTGAATCCAGATCAAATGGATCAAGTAAAATTAGACGAATATGAACATCGTATTTGGAACGGCATCAAAAATAAATCCACAATCCACATTGGGATTCCCGACAACATGTTCGACACAGAAGTTTTTCACATTACAGCAACATTGCCACAACCAAAAGCAGTTAGCCTTAAAACATTAGATGAGTTCTGCAAAAACGGATTCACAGTGCAATTTGTCTTCCCTGTATTAGACGCCGAAGAAATTTTAGATAATGACGACGGATTGATGGTCCAAATGATCACCATCAATTATGAACCAACAGACTGAGAAAGGAACGCAAATGCTAGAAGAACTATTAATACCGCACATCAACATCATGCTCGTTACATTTTGCATGTTACCGCTTTACGTTATCGGCGTGTTCCTATTCATCATCGCACCGTGCATGGCGCTATCTGTCGCCTTTCCGACCATTTTCGATCGAAAGCTCCTAAAAGACAACTGGTTGATAAACGTCGCAGCCTTCTTCGTGAGTGTCATAAGTAGCGTGTTTTTAACGACCGGTCTATTTCTATCATACACGTTCGTGCACGATACATTCACAGTAAACGAAGGACTAAATCGACCTTTAACCGAAAACTTCAGTTTTACGAAAACAGGCGGACAAATCGTTATCGAACCGAAACATCCGAACGTCTTACGGGGCTTCTTCCAAAATAACAATGTGATAAACATCACAAGCGAAACAGACGAAGCCTACAGCTTTATCGACCACGGGCATGTCTATCAAGTGCCGAAAGCTATCGTCGAACAGAAATAGAAAGGAAAATAAACATGGAATTCTTAAACGATACGCTAGTAAAACAATTTAAACATAACTTAGCCGAAACCTTTAAAGAAGAAATCAACGTTAAAATTAAAGACTTTAAGAAAACCTTTAAAGAAAACGGTTACATTATTCTTCGACCAAGGAACTACATCAATCAAGCGCTCACGGATCTCAAAATTATCAACGAAAACAACTTCGCCGATGATCAAGTACAACTTATTTGTGTTGAACTCGCAATCAAACAATTCATCGAAAGCGTCAATCAAAGCATTAAAAGCACAAAAAAAGAAGGCAAACATCAACATAAATACGCCCTCTACGAAACGCGGAATCCTGAAAACAATCTATATGTAATAATTATTGACTATTCAATCGCAAAAGAATTACCGTCACAACATGACTTAAATCGAGCAATCAGCCTTAGTGATCGTAAAAATTACGAAGAACCTGCGCAAAATGTAAAAATCAATGTAGAAAACGCAGACGAAGAAATCAAAAACATTTTTCTAGGCATTTTACTACACACTGATTTTTACATTCAGAAACCGGCACCAACACCCGGAATATTCGGTAATAGACAACATAAAGCTACTATCAAAACAGGCTATCTGGGTTTGCGCAAACTCGGCAATCAAACAGTAGAATTGCTTGACGAAACAGGCAAAACCATCAATCCTGAACATTACGTGGCACTTGATTTAATTAAAGTTTGTACAGGCCACCTGCTGTTTGATTAGAAAGGAACACCGTAAATTGAGCGAACTACTAACAAACATCGATTACAGACGATTAGAACAAATTGAAATCATTCGAAACGAATATTTCAAAGAAATGCCAACCGGTCACGAATTCAATAAGCTAAATAAGACTTTATTAAAAGAAGCTTATAAAAAATCCGAATTCGTAATCATTCCACTCATCGTAGCATCAATCCTAATCGGATTTATTACAAGACTACCGTTTTTCACAATAGCAATCCTCGGCGTCTCCATCTACTACGGTTACAACTACAACAAAATCGTAAACGAATATCTTCAAAAGGACCAATCAAGCCCTCTCACAGAAGAATTCTTCTTAGAAAAACTAAAAGAAGACGGCTTTGAAATAACATCTGACGAAATCAAACGCTACCGTGTCTTCTTAGAACGATACATCCACTATAAAATTCGTAACAGCCATCATGACGTTTCGTCTCACGCACAAATGCATTTTAACAAACGTGACGCTAACGAATTCACGCCAGAAGAATTGCTCGAGTCAGCTATCTTATTCGAACGAGAAAGCGCTTTCCTAAAACAAGAATATACACATCACGTTAATTAAACTGTTGACAACCACCGTACGATGTTTTTCTATAGACATCGTATAAGCATCTTAAAACGCCCTCTGAGGCGTTTTTTTATCAGACATCCATTTATATTCGGAAGACTTTTCTCGCGCTCAGAAACTCTTTTACGAGTATATACGCGCACGATAGACATTGTCGTACGCTCAAACGCAACCGAGGACGGTTGAAGGCGGACTACGTCCGCACCCCTCTAAGACGGGGCTACGCCCCGAACCCGACTTAGAACAGTTAGAGGGTGCAGAGCAGATAGATTCTTTTGAAGAGATAGATTGTGGTTTCTATTTAGAACGTCACGTGCCAGGCGCTTACTTGTTTGTCTGTTTTACGGATCCGTCTTTTTAGTGCCAGATTGAATTTTTTAGTGCCAATTTTATCGAAAATAGTGCCACTCAGAATACGCGTCAAAACGCTTATTGCCATTGGTTTTATCTTTTATTTATCTATTTTACTGGCACTATTTAAGAAAAAGTAGTGCCACCTCTTTAAGTTACTAGCATCAAGCGATTTCACGTTTTTGGCACTATTTTTGAATGTTTCTTTAAAAAAGTTTTCAGTAGACTAGTTTTCGATTTTTGAATTCTTAAACTATATGTTTTGATATAAGTGTCTTTTTAATATTAAAGTAAACTTTTTGATACCTCAAAACAGTGCCAGAGTGATTTTTTTAGTCAAAAACCCGCATCAAATAAGGATTTTTGCTGGCACTAGTTTTAGTGCCAATTTGGTGTCACGCTTTCACGATAAATCGTTCGAAAATTCTCATTTGAGAGCTCATCGTTTTTAGTGCCAAATTGAATATTTTAGTGCCAATTTTATCGAAAATAGTGCCACTCAGAATACGCGTCAAAACGCTTATTGCCATTGGTTTTATCTTTTATTTATCTATTTTACTGGCACTATTTAAGAAAAAGTAGTGCCACCTCTTTAAGTTACTAGCATCAAGCGATTTCACGTTTTTGGCACTATTTTTGAATGTTTCTTTAAAAAAGTTTTCAGTAGACTAGTTTTCGATTTTTGAATTCTTAAACTATATGTTTTGATATAAGTGTCTTTTTAATATTAAAGTAAACTTTTTGATACCTCAAAACAGTGCCAGAGTGATTTTTTTAGTCAAAAACCCGCATCAAATAAGGATTTTTGCTGGCACTAGTTTTAGTGCCAATTTGGTGCCAGAAGATGATGCCTATTTTATTAGACTAATTATCAGAAAATTCTAAACACAACCACGTAATTTTTTTATTTGACACTTAATCAATCTTGTTATATAATAGATTTATACGAAATTGATAAAAAAAGGATTTTATTATTATGGTTCATCCACTCAGAAACCTCGACGGCGAATTCACATTCACACGATTCCGTTTAGAATTAGCCATGAAAGAAGAATTTGATAATCTAGCTAAAAAAGATGCACGTTCAGCGACATATCTTATGAACGAAGCCCTCGCCGAATATCTTGAACGTCATAGCGACTATAAGAGACATTGAGGTGCATTATGGTTAGAATTACTCCAAATAAATCATTTATTGAAAAATTTAAACAGAACTATAACGCCAAAACGCAACGAGATCTGTTTGATTTTTTCGATTATATTTTATCCGATCAAGTGCAACCCTTTGACGTTGATTCACAAGAGGAATTAACCAAACACATAGGTAGAATCGCATTAGAATTAACAACAATTCACATTACTAACAAAGCTATGCGTATCGGAAAACTACCAACCGATGACGATTTTAATAAATTTCGATTTGAAACACTTGAAACCGTTTTATTGATTTTAGCATTCGTACCTATTGTACGTCTCGATTTGACGTCAAATAGTAAAACAAACAATCTTGCAATGTTCAACTATTTCGAACAATACGCGGGTACATACCAATTCGACACAACATACTTTGACGAATTAGTCGTCACAATCAACGCCCATGCAACAATATCTACGTTCAAATCTTGCAATGCAATGCTACAAACGATAGCTCCGAAAGAAACAGAACAAAAGCGAAAGGATTTAGTTGTAGTCGGTAACGGCATCTATAATAAAGAAACTAAAACATTAGAACCGTTTCGACCAGACTACGTTACAACCACTAAAATTACAACTAATTACAATCCAAACGCACAACTAGCAATCATTACAAACCCTGACTGTACGACATGGGATGTCGAATCATGGTTGAAAGATTTAGCAGGTAACATTTCAAACGAATATGATGACGACACCTACAAACTCTTTTGGGAACTCATCGCAAGCGTAATCAATCCCGATCAAATTAATGCAAAAGCTATTTTCTTTTATTCCTCTGTAGGTAACAACGGAAAAGGAACATTCGGACAATTACTTAAAAATCTTGTTGGACGGGGCAACTATTCATCTCTCGCCATTCCGGCGTTTAAACACGAATTCATGAAAGAACAACTTCTTGGAAAAACGCTTAATATTGCCGACGAGAACCCCGTTGATATCTATGTCGATGACGTACAAGACTTTAAAGCGATGATCACTGGCGATGACATCATGATCAACCGTAAACATGAAAAACCAATCGTCGCTCAAGTTAAAGCTATTAATATTCAAATGCTCAACGGACTCCCCAAAACACGCGATAAATCGGATTCGTTCTATCGTCGTTTGATTATTGTACCGTTTAGTTACTCGTTTACGAATAACGGCGAACGACCATATATTAAACATGATTATATGTATCGCGCAGAAGTTCTCGAATATGTTTTAAAACGAGCCCTTGAGTTAGATCCATTTTCTGAGTTCACCGTACCGGCTCGTTCAGAAATTGCACTGAATCAATACAAGGAAGATAATAACTCAGCTGTAGAGTTTTGGAATTGTTTTGAGAATGAATTCAAATGGGATTTCCTCCCGTCGGACTTTCTATATAAACTTTACATTACATGGTTCAAAGACGAACACGGGGTGGAACGCGGAAGCTGTTTTTCCAAGAAAACATTCCTGAATCACATTCAAAATCACTTACAATCAAACGATTCTTGGGATTTCCGCGCCACATATACAACCTGTCCCAACGCATTACGGATCAGTGGTCGCATGGACGCAGACGAACCATTAATCACGGAATATGATCTAACAGATTTCTACGATCCAGACTATAAAGGTTCGGATCCAAGACTCAAACGACAATTCCAACGTGTCGAACGTGGTCGTGGCATTATCCGTGTCACGTCACAATCGAACACAACAAACTAACATATAGATTGGACAAAATTATGTTTTACACTAAACCATTTGATACAAAATGTATGGTTGTAGTCGATTCACGCATGATTCGAGCGATCGATTTTATGTCAAACCATACAAACACACCATTAAAAAACTTTTCTGATATACAGTATCATATTCGCGACATCGTAACCGAATACTATCAAGAATGTTATGCCCAAGCTTTATTAAAAAACAATGGTCGTGAACCAAAAAGCTTTAAAATCACTACAATAGAATATGTTCTTCTATTGCTAAACATTGTACCTCTAGCACGGATAGAACGCACCGTTGAATACGAGTATTCAACAAAAACAAAATCAGTTGTTTGTATTTACGATTTTGATGAAGAATCACCCACGTACGGTCGATACGTACCAGCCCAAGAGCTCATAATGGATATTATTCACAATATAGAACCATTCAAAACAGCTAGTCATTATCAGCACACCTACAAAGTTCTAACAGCCTTTGTTCCTCATAAAGAAGAAAACGTCATCGAAACCAAGCGTCCGAAAACACAAGAAAACAACTCTGTTTTCGAATTCTTCGATGAATTTCTACCTCGATTTAAATGGGACGTACTTCCAACAAAATTTCTGTACGATTTATACGTTTCATGGATGTCAAAAGACAATGCAAACGGAAAACCTGTCAAGAAGTCAGCCTTTGTCGAATATACCACCGATTACTTAGACGAAACCAATGAGTGGAACGCTCGCGTCACACAAAAAGACATCATCAAAATCGGGACACGTATGGACGCGGACGAACCGTTAATCACAGAATACAACTTAACTGACTATATGGATCCCAACTATAAAGGAACTAACTTACAAACAAAACGTGCCTTCACTCGTCCGAAAACCACTCGCGGATATGCTAGACGAAGAAACGCAACAGCATAACTGTTGACGATCACTGTACGATTTCTTTATGGACATCGTATAAGCCCCGTAAACGCCCTCTAAGGCGTTTTTTTTTTATTTGGACATCTATTTATATTCCGAATACATTTCTCGCGCTCAAAAACACTTTTACGGATGTATACGCACACAATAACCGTCACCGTACGCACAACGCAACCGAGGACGGTTGAAGGCGGACTACGTCCGCACCCCTCTAAAACGGGGCTTCGCCCCGAACCCAATGCAGAACAGTTAGATTGTGCTGATCAGTTTTATTGTGAATTTAAAAATATCTTGTGTTTTAAAATATCATCTTTCGATTCATCTTATTCCTTTTCATTAATTGAAGACCGCCTTTAGCGTTCTTCGTTTTCTATTCGAGATTCTTCCACGAAACCTCGTTATCGAATCACATTAAATCCTCGTCACAGAACATCCTAACCAATCCTGTCACACACTGTCACCGCATACCAGAACGAACAATCGTCACGAGCCGTATACGGCGTCACCCAAAAACACTCCATCAGAACTGGGTCGATGCCTATTTAGAAACGCTTACATTTAAAACGGACAGCTCATCGTTAGGGATACTGTGACATAAGACTAGATCACAAATTCTACCCCGCATAACTATAACAAATCACACGGGCGAGGAACATATAAAACCGTGACAGGAACTCGTTCAAAATGACGGTGCGGAGACCCCTCTAAAACGCGTTTTAAGCGCCGTAATTTCAATCGGATGTATTTCTACCACTAGCGCTTTAAAATGCAATCTCGATTGAATTAGACGCGCATATGCGTCGATAAAATAATTCACAAAAGAAAGCAGCAACAATGACTCAAAAATATACAGGCAACCCTGAAATTGATAAGTATCTCGAACAAGATATCAAACCAGATACCCGAGTACCAGAAAATTATTTTCTAGTATATGTTTGCGACGTTGGTTCTAAAGAGGACATCGATTACGTTTTCACTAAATACTATGATTTAAATAAACTCACGCATCATCCACGTTGGCGTATTCGTCAATTAGTAGCCGAAAACGGTTACAACTTAGATATCCTTATTAAAGATTCTGACCAATATGTTCGCCACGCTGTCGCAAAACAAGGTTACGGACTAGACATCCTCATCAATGATCCTAGTTCCTTTGTTCGCATGAATGTGGCACGACATAATTACGGATTAAATATCCTCGTTAACGATCCCCACTATCTTGTTCGTTACATTGTCGCACAACAAGGCTACGGATTAAATATCCTCATCAACGACCAGACGACACTTGTCCGTAACGCCGCAAAAGAACAACTCGCACAGCAAAACACGATTGCGATGTATTTTTAAGAAAGGAACAACAATGACCCAAAAAGAAAAATTGAGACAATTCTTAAAATCTATATTAACTGATGACAAACTTTTAGACGATTTTATTCAACGAGTTGACGCACAACCAGAAGAAAACCAAATAGTAAAAGACAATAATTATTATCTCGACTTAAACTATCCTATTGTTATTGAAAAACATCAAGAAAGCAATGAAATTTCATTTTCCGCATCTATTAAAGAACTACCCGGTTTGATTGTTTACGGTGATTCTGTAGAAGAAGTTTGCACTGATATCGAGTCAGCAAAAGCAGACTGGCTTGAAGCAAACCTTGCGTGGGGGCGAACAATCAAAGAACCACTCAAAGACGATTAAGAAAGCAGCAACAATGACTCAAAAGTATACAGGCAACCCTGAAATTGATAAGTATCTCAAACAAGAACAATATTGTGCGTAAACGCGTACAATATTAGAAAGGAAAAACATATGATAGACTTAGAATTTGAAAATCATGATGGAACATTAGGCTTTGACGCCTGCGATGGCGAAATACAAGTCGTGTGCCAAACCAAGGGTTCATATGACTACGGCACATACTGGTTGACTAAATCTGAAGCAAAAAAAATAATCAAATATCTTCAAAAATGGTGTGCCCCATCCAAAAAAGCAAAGCCCAAACGTTAACCTTACCAAAAAAAAAACTAAATCACAATCTAACGCCTTTAAGGGCGTTTTTATTACATTCGTATAGACGGTCCCCATCACGCACAACGCAACCGAGAACGGTTGAGGGCGGACTACGTCCACACCCCTTTAAGACGGGGCTTCGCCCCGAACCCGGTGCAGAACAATTAGATTGTGCTGATCAGTTAGATTCTGAGGTTAAAAAGATATTGCGTTTAAAAATATTATCTTTGGATTTTCGATTTTGTTTCCTATCCTGAAGAACGCCTCGCGTTCTTCGTTTCTTTTTGCGATTATAATATTACGTAAAGGTGGATATACTCATGGATTTAACAATTTACTCAGAACAATTGGAAACATACTTAAACAATCATGGAATTAACGCATCAGTCGAATTCAATGCAACAAGTAACTGTCATATTATCAAATTCACAACCACGAAAGAACAAACCATTTCCGTTGATTTCAATGACATTCTAACAGATTACGCTTTAGTCGCATCTACGATTCAAGCTTATAATCAACTCGACCAAGAAATCACAAGCAATTCAACTAGATGCCAAATCAAACAAATTGACTCTAACAAAGTTTCTATTGAATTGACTATTATAAATAGTCTTCATGATACAACAATTCAACAACCATCTGGAACGAAAGTCTTCATTGACGTGTTCGACCCATACGGTACAATGGAAATGACATTCTCACGCTCAAAAATCGTTTCTCGTGCGAATCTCAATTCAGAACTCAATAACGAAGTTCAAGCAATTATTACCGATGTTAAACAATACTGCGTGCAAACGCTTACAACATTAGAAGGAGCTCATAATAAACGAACAAAATAGCAATAAACTCAGCACAGAAACTGAAGAAGAGACGCATTGTCCTGTTTGTGGCGAAACTGTCGACCCACTTGACAATTATTTCCGCGCATACGGCTTCTGTTCTATACCTTGTGGCGCCGAAATGTACGGGGTTTCACCATACTCATATTCATAACCTAACGCCCTCTGAGGCGTTTTTTTATTACGTCGTCTTTACGACATCCTAGACGGTCCCCGTCACGCACAACGCAACCGAGGACGGTTAAAGGCGGACTACGTCCGCACCCCTCTAAGTCGGGGCTACGCCCCGGACCCACTCGACAGTTAGCTTGTGCGAATCAATTTGATCGTTGCGTTATAATTTTCTGGCGCTTTTCACTTATCGTCTATTTTCCTGACAGGTCACTGTCAAAACATACTATGCCGTATGATTAAAACCATTCCTCGATACGGGCAGACGCCCGAACCCACTATAACGAAGCTATCGCCTCGACCCCACACATAGCACAGTCAGAAAGTGTTGTTTAGGCGGATCCGTGTGTCTAAAAAATAGGCTTTTATTTGACATTTATACGAAATGTGTTATAATGATACTAGCGATTGTTGACTTTGTGTTGATACATTGCTTCCTTTCTTTAATTAAGCGAGTAACGAAAATTGCTCGCTCGTTTTTTTTGCATAGAATCACTTGACAAAATCTCCTGTCTATGTTATACTTAAACTGTTCATGTTTAAACTCCTGCGCAAAGATGTTCGAGCTCCTAGCATTTTTGCACATTTCGTTTATCTTTTCCAACTCGGTATCGAATTTTCGGTATCGAGTTTTTTTAATTGGCATTGACCAAGGCTCGGAAACGCACACGCCGTCTTGAACTAAATTCGAACGCCTTTCGTCGTTCGTTGTAATTAGACTTCGCGTATGGTCTCTATTCGAGACACAGAGATGACTTTCACGATGCGCCTGCGCGCATCCACTCTATTACATGAAAAGGAGAACTCATATGAAAATTACAATTAAACCAAAGCAACATTATCAATCTAAAATGACACCTGAGGAACTGCAAGCGCACATCCAAATGGCCCGCACAGGAGCCTCTAAAACGAAAAACGGTAAAGCATATCGCCGTCACGAAAAACATAAGAATGGATACTGACATGACTACTAAACTAATTACTCAACTCGGCATCGGTCAAACCATCGAAACGCAATACTTCACACCTGGCAACTTCGCAGAAGTCACTCGTACGAGTCATCATACGTTCTTCGTAAATGGTATCCGTACAGTGAAAAGTATCGTTAATGGTAACGGTCGCGTTGAAGTACCATTTCAAGAACTCGTTACAATGACGGAACAAGAAATTCTAGAATTAGCTTCTATGCAAGTATTCCATCCGTCAGTAACTAATACATTTTACTTACCAACATTGCCATTTTAGGAAGGAGCCCTCAAATGCATCTTTACCACATCACCATACCAGACGGTACCGCATCCGTCGTAGCCAGAAACTTACACGAAGCCTATGCGTTAGCGTACGCGACATTCTGCGACGTCATCACTGTTAAGTGGTCTCGTCGAGTAACACTTTAACGAATCCTCGCAACCGATGCATCCGCATCGGTTCTTCTTTTACGAATCCACTACATCTAGACACACCTTCGTGTGTCCGTATCGAATCACGATATAATAACACGTAAAGGAGAAACCTTATGAAATACTATGCAATCAAACCTGACACTATCACTACAGAGTGGTCCGTATGCGAATCACTTGTCAAAGGAGTCAAGGGAGCACTGTACAAAAGCTTCAAGTCTGAAGCTGACGCGCGTGCTTGGTTGAATGGCGATACAGAAAACAATCTTGACGCCACCGTACCATGCATTTCTTACGAAAATGACAAATACCGCATAAGTGGTGATATCCACGTCGTCGACAGTAGCATCGATCCACTTACCGTTCACACGAAAGCTCCCACCCGTGTCTCTGTTGACGGAAGCTTCAACACCGAAACACTGGTATACGGAAGCGGTATCGCATTCTTCGACCAAGATAACAATGTCCGTGACACCTACCGCATTCACGGTGAAAAATCCGAATACGCACAAGCCAACAATGTTGCTGGTGAGGTTGTTGCGTTTAGCCACGCGATAGCTGAATCTGTCAAAAAGGGCTTAACCGAAATCGCAATCGTTGTCGATTACGAAGGACTCTTCCGTTGGACTGCGCCAAAATCGGTCATCGTCCGCGATAAAGCCTGCTGGGGAAATCGACTCAGCTCTCCTATCGCTGAACTCCATGACCGTGCGCTCGCCTACGCGGCTTCACACGGATTGACGCGCATCGACTTCATTTGGGTGCGTGGTCATAAGGGCTTTCAATGCAACGAACTTGTGGATAAACTCGCTAAAGAAGCTTGTGGAATTGACTAGAAAGGAACTCGCTAACGATGACTAAATTTATCAATCGACTTGTATATCTATCACAACAATATGGACGTTGCCCTGAAACATTTCTCGCGGATTGTCTCATTGTCACGTATCTACTATTACTGCTCTTCGGTAATATGAACGAATTAACACTTGTTACCGGAGTCTCCCTGTTAGCATATGTGTACCACACATATAAACAAATATTATAACTTAAACTATGTACGTGCCGTCGCACGTACATTTTTATTTGCGTATAAAAAGATATAATAAAAAGGAGATTATTATGAAAATTAAGAATGAAATTTTTGACGCTATGCTTGAGGTTCTTCGTGAGAATAAAAACTTTCACGAAAAGACGGCGCATCTAGGCTCAAATATCGTCTATGACGGTGACTTTAACGATGTTATTAAAACCGCAGAATCACTGCAACTTGCATGTGATACGCTAAATGTTACTTCTATCAAATTGCCAAAACCGTTTTATGTGGAAAAATATGAAATGGCGTTAACTGATGATTACATCGACGATACGCTCCAAAAAAAGCATCCTATCATTGATAGAACGCTTTTGCGCGTGACTGGCTATAACGCATATTATAAAGAATTCGATTATACAATCGCGCGTATCTTCCGTTATAACCATAAAACAAAAAGCTTTTATTACCAACATAAAGGCGATAAATGGTTGCCGGTACGTGTAAGCGATACCATCAGCTATCAACTACGAAGCGCTCACTCACCAATATTAGCTAAAGACCTCGCACTCGAAGTCGTTCCATTTGATTTCTTGCATCCGCTTATGGTTGAAGATCCATTCGTCAAATTCATGATGAAGTTGGGCTACTACGCTGTATCAGATTATGTCGCTGAAGTCAAACAAGCAATCGCCCACAATCATTCATGGATTGACGGCAAGCCTATCGCGAACCGTGTTAACTTGACATGGACAGAGCTTATGCAAGCTGGCTCTATGAAGGAAATCAAAAGCTTACGCTGGGTTCGTGTGCAAAAGTTAAACGTCAATAAAGGAAAATTGAATGTCTTCCAATTGAATGCGGTTAAGAATATCCGACCATACATTACCTTGGAATTCACGCAACGTATCCTTCAAATGCTTCGTGAGAATAGAATCATGTACTCTACGAATCCGTACCAATTCATGTATATCATCTTGCACCAAGAAATCGGAATCAATACTCGTATGGACGGATTGATAACGGATACTATGCATATGGCAAAAGCGCTCAAACGCCGTCTGGATTTTAATAAAAAGACCTCGTTCCGGTCTATTAATAACCTACATAATGAATTGTCTGCGATTTTCAATAATAATGAAACGCGTCGTAAGTATTCAGGCGACAAGGATACGCTATCGATTAACCCTCGTTATGATGCTCTTGTTAAGGTTATTGATAAGCATCCTGATATGGAGCTTATCCGTACGGCAAATGGATTAATTAACGAAGGCAATTATATGCACCACTGCGTAGGTTCTTATATCTCACGCGTCAATAACGGTTCTTGCATCATTGTAAAAGGGCTCTTCGGGGCTGAACGTGTCACTATGGAACTATTCTTCAATGGTCAACTTGACAAGTTCCTCGTTCGACAAATTCAAATGAAATATAATGCCAAACCATCTCCGGAAACGCATGACGCTGTTTACGCTATGCTCAATGAAGCTAACGGTGAGGTTGTCGATTATTCGCAATACATGTCGACCTATCACGGACGAGAACGTGCGGAACAACATCTTGAAATTGAATTGGAACCGGTTGAATATCGCGAACCGCTCTATAATAAACTCATCCCTGACGTAGTTAAAGTCAAAGCATCAGATTGTCCTTTTTAAGAAACACTCGTAAGAGTGTTTCTTTTTCTTTTTTCTACATCATGACTCATCGTCGTTCTTCGCTATATCGACCGTTACAAATAGACGCATACGCCGTCCTGAAGCGCCATTCGAACGCCTTCGTCGTTCGTCGCAATTGGACCCCGCGTATGGTCTCTTTTTGGTCTATAACGGTCTACTTGTCAAACTCGCCTACGTTACACTTTAAGGCTCGTATCTCGGTGCGTACTCGCTATTGCGAGTACGTTCTATCTAACGCGCCCGTGCAATTCCGCTCGGACGCATTCGCACGCAAAACGACATGCGTTTTGCTCTTCGTTCCACGCGAGACTCCATCTCGCACGTCACTCCGGCGTCCACGTCCACTTGAACGTTCACGCAGGCGGAACGTCCTTCGCTCCCGTGCATCTTCATAGATCTTTGATCTATTCGATGTAGTGGACACGATTACATCCCGTGTTCATTCACCCTAAACCGAACGCGACGCATGGTCTTTTCGTCCTCTTAGGGTTCATCTTATAAGAACTCCCGTTTATTCTTCGAACGAACGTCCGTAATTAGACTCACCGACAAACCTTTGATGTGCTCACCGCACATCGGTTCATTCTTTGATTTTTTAAGGAGGGTTTCAACATGACTGATTTTGTTACTAAAACACCTGGCGTTTGTGTGATTTCTTTGACAGGACACCGTCCTGACAAATTGGCGGGGTACAATATGGCGGATCCATACTACGAACGCCTTCAAAAACGGCTTAGCGCCATTATTGAAAAAGCACTTAAAACATACCCCGTAGTCGAATGCCATTCAGGAATGGCATTGGGTGCTGACACCGTTTGGGCTCTCGCTATTACCGAGACACGACGTAAATACGGGAAACAACGTGTTAAATTCGTTGCCGAAATTCCCGCATTTAACCAGAGTAGTCGTTGGTCTCGGTCTAGCCAGATTTTGTGGACTAACCTTATCGGACAAGCCGATAACGTTAATCAATATGCTCCACAAAATCAAGGTCGCTCGTACGCCTACATCCTCAATCAACGCAATATTGGTATGATTCAAGCCTGCGACTTGTTGATTGCAATTTATGACGGCTCCCCAACCGGCGGTACAGCCAACGGTGTCAGAGACGGTAAACGTCTCAACAAATGGATTACGGTTATTCACCCTAATTCCATTTGATTTTCGCGGAACACACTAGCGTTTGCTAGTGTGTATTTTTTTAAATCGACTCGCCCTATTTAAATAGAAACGCATACGCCGTCTTGAACATTGAATTCGAACGCCGTCGGACGTTCGTCGTCATTGGACCTCGCGTATGGTTTCTATGTTAATCTAGGAGGGCTTCGTCCATTAACCAAAAAACAGACAACCATTCACAGAATGCTTGCCCGTTACTAAACCGCAAAACGCATGCGTTTTGCTCTTCGCTTCCCCGTGAGCTTTCACCTCACAAGTCGCTCAGGAATTCACGTTCGCTTGACTCTACAGCCTCGGCGTAGAATCTTCGCTACCGTGCAACTTCGTAGCATTCTGCTACTCGTTGTTATCCGACACGGTTACGTCCCGTGTCGGTTCACCCTAAACCGAACGCGACGCATAGTTCTAAATAAGAAGATATTTTATACCGAAATATCATATTTTCTTATCGACGAGGGCCTTTAATAACGAAATTATTAAAGACAAAGCAGACCTATAAGCTACTTTCTGCAAAAAGTTTCTCATTTCTTCGATAACTTCCCGAGCCTGACGTCTAATTGTTTTGATTTGTTAAAGAACGTCTTTAACAATTATAAGTATATCATTTTTGAACTAAAAATGCAAAAAAAAATCAGTATAAAACATCGTCCCCGTGCACATCTACAGAACATCTGTATCGTGCATATGATAGACCGTTTGAGCGAAACACATGTGGTCAATTCACATCCACGTCAGCGCCCACGCCCTTAAACAGGTTCAATTGCGCGTGGTTTCGTACCTCAACGCACACGCTTCTATGACGGGTCTTTTGCGTGGGGCTTCCGCTTGGCGTCATCCGACGCACCTCTTGACTCCTCGCATCTGATGTCCGTTACCACTCCCATTACATCCGACACCGTTCCCTCTCAAATTCACTATCCACTTCACCATACAAATATTTTCTGTATCGGTATCTGCACGGACACGCTCTCCGAAACATATAAAGTAAGCACGAGTGTATCTATCAATCTGCACTATAAAATTGTATATCAATGACTACCTTATCACGCGCTTTACAATTGAAATGTAACTGGTTGTCGTTATTGTGCATCTCGTGATAGTATTTCTCGTGAGGTATTCGTATATGATGACTTCGGTGCCGATATTTGATACCGAACATCGTAAAAGTGTGAGGTTAACGTGCAGGTGCCGTGCACATTTTAAAGTTTCACTATGCGGTGTCTTCGACACCGAAAAGATTAATATATAGGCGGGGCGCCTTCGCACCCCCAATTTCTTCTATGTTAAAGTTAAGCAGGGTCTTGAAATAGACCCAATGAGGAGAACGCTAATATGCGTCAAGAAAGGAACATTACTATGACTACAAAGAAACCTTATGCAGAATTGACTGAAGCTGGCAAAAAACGCCGTGTCGCTGCTATTCAAAAAGAACTCGCTGAAAAGAATCTTCGCGACGAACTCATCCAAATCGTATCGTTCAAAGCTAACGGTATGTCTATGCCTCCAAAAGTAACAGAAGTCAAAGACGAAGCTGGTCAAGTTATCGGTCACAACATCGCTTTCCGTGTACGTCGTAACGACATGAAGTACGTGATGATTGACGGTGTTAAAACGCTCGTGGCATACAAAGATATGCCAGAAGGAGCAGTAGCATTGCCTCATAAAGAGGCTAAAGTATTCGGAAATGCTTACGCTTTTGCGAAAGCTGGAACTAACTTGAAGGACTTCTACGCTGGAGTTCAACCAGGTCAATACTTCAACGCACACGTGCGTACTGACCGCGTGCCTACACGTAAAGTGAAAGGTCAAGACGTTGAGCAACCTCAAGACGTGTTCATCCACGCAATGTTCTTCGCTAAAGGATTGAACAAAACTAACCCTTACGCAAAAACTGAAGAGCAAGCTCCAGTTCAAGAAGCACTCGTTGATATGAACGACCTTCCGTTCTAATCAACTCTACGCGCCCACGACCTCGCCATTCGGCGAGGTTGCTTCTTTCTGGAAAGCGCTTCCGCTTTCCGTCTTCTATCATGTAAGGTCTAGCTCGGACGGACGAGCCGACGAATATGGCGTGCGCCGCTTAGGCCTACCCAGTGCACGCAGCGGACCCGAAGTCTCGTATTCGTCTATCCGTTACTCCTCTTTTTCTGATACACCTCCTATTTCATTTTATCTCCGCATGAAACCCTCAGCCTACCTCCGCTGAGGGTTTTGTGTTTGTTTAGAATCATTCTAATTTGTGAAAAGCACACTTGCTTTTCACATTTAATTCCGAAAAATATATTAAGGAGAAAACATCATGTCATTACACGAAGTCGCAACGAAAGCCATTATTACAAAAATTAATAACGCAACCAAAATTGCATTATTTTCAGAGCCACTATATCGCTATGCTGTTAAAACAGTTGCATCTGACGATAAAGAAACTATCACAAAAGCTGTTGAAGACTTTCACAGTGAACTTGCAAACACCGTCGGCGTAATTGCATCAACCATAACTATTTATGAAAATGTTGCTAACGTTGAAGCGTTGGTTTTATGCCTAGAATTACTATATAAAGACGAATTTGCGTCTGAAAACCAAATCGAAGGCGTCATATCATCACTTCAAGATCAAATCAATGAATCTTATGCAAGCGATACACCTGTTTGGGTGTCATTCCAATCAAAAATATAAGGAGATCGAAATCATGTCAATTTATGCAGATATCAAATTTAATATGAAGGATGGCTATCCAGAACCAATTCTCTATCATTCACAATGTGGTGAATTCCGAGACGTAGTCATGGAACTCAGCAAGCTATACAATAGAAAATATGGACTCGACGGATGGTCTCAATCCATCACTCTATCCGGTGAAGAACTTGAAGAATTTGGACTATTCTATGCTCAAGAAGTTGCATATGAGCCTATTAATTTCTTAATTAAAGATGACGAACACGATTGGTCTGACTTAAAAAACGTTCTAGTTTGCAACTATTACGAAAAAGGGAAATTCACTATCGACGATTCCGAAATTGTGGGCTATAACTGCGAAAAGGCTCAAGCGTTCATGCCATTATACAACCTCTATGAAGATTGGGCATACCAAAACGCTCTCGATGGTGACGTTGATATTGAAACTAACCTACCAATATTCAAACGTTACGTTAAAATGACCCTCGAAGGCAAAATGTTCTTCGGCGTTCAAATTTCAAAAATCGAATCAGTGACACTCGAATTAAACTAAATTAAATATCAAGAGGTAAAACACAATGCAACCAATCAAATACACTACAGCTCCTGTGATTGTTATCGAATCCGAACAATCATTAACACATATTCTTGATTTAACAATTAGAAACGACTACCCAATTGAATACCGAAAATTTGAAAATCCATCAGACGTTTCTGGTTATTCCATCACAAAAACACATCTATATAACGGTGATAAGGTTTATGTTTTTAATATCACAACCTTAGAACTCGCCTTTATCAAAGGAATTAACGCCAATGATATGTCAATAGCACTAATAGTAGCCACCATATTCAATCCCGATCTTAATATCACCACCCTTGAGTTCTTAAAACCAGATCCTTCAATCTAATCACCTTTATGAAAAGCACATCTGCTTTTCATCTTGGATTCTGGAATCGGGTCGCCATAAAGAACAAATAGGTACCCCTTGCACGTTGTGAGATAGTTACTCACAAATAGACGTGCAAGGTCAATCCTTGAACCCAACCCTCTCAAGTGTGGGGAGAAGCACTTGACGCAGCCATTATGCGAGAAAAAAGAGCAGCAACAAACAAAGGGATAAACGAATACTGTGAACAAAAACCGTTAACTAGTTGAAAATCAACACGGAACAAACAGCAGTCTTTCGCCCCGAGCTCGATGGATATGCCAGAGAACTGGACTGGGGTTTTCCGTTCCTAGGCCGAAACGGTAGGGTCGCCTATGACCAACGGATAACATAGGCGGGGTTCACCGCCCGAAGAGCACAACATTTTCGAACCAATCGGTCGAACGAATAGGTGCAGGTTTGGCGAATAGCCGTTTCCCTGGGTGTCGCAAAGACACCGAAAACTTCCTTTGATCTCCTTTCACGCCTCATCGAAAGTCTTCGATGAGGTGGTTTTTTTCTTTTCAATACCGCTTCGCGCCATCATTCAAATGGCTTTGGCATTGGCGTCAAGCGCCAAGCCATATTTTCCCTTGTATCGAGTTTTTCCAATCCCTCGATACGCCACAGTCGTCGAATCAAAAATTCTCAATAAGACCTTCGACTGTGGTTCTTGATGGGTTTTAAAGACACCTTTAAATAAGTTCTTTAAGCAATCAGCCTTATAAAGATGTATGAACGCAAGACAGTTTGGCATCTCCCTTTAAGGCCTTGTTCAATTAGAAACTTCAATGACAAGTCTTATTGCCTGGCATTAGTCGAAATGAGATGAATTGAAGTGGAATAGGTTAACCGTTAGACCTTGAATTGAAAAATTCTAAAATTGATCTCAAAGGTTGTTATTACTTTTTAGCACTTTTGAGTAACGGTGGTCTTAGATGCAACTCCCGCATCGACCAGTCAAGGACTGCGCCCCTTTGGGACGCTCCACAAAAGTGATGCATACGCATTACCCAACCTCCATCAAGTCACCAGCTTCTGGCTGGTTGGCACAAAGCACCTGAACGCACTCGTTGCTATACTCATACTTTTTATTAAAATCTCTTTATATTTTTTCGTAACTTTTCGTAATTTGGACTATCTTGGTTCCTTTCGGATAGCCATCCATGAGTCTCTCTACGTTCAGGTGTTTGTGCGAGCCATTGCTCAGAACTTTTCTATAATCAACCCTCATGCCATCTCTCGCGGCGTGGGGGTGTTTTAACCGTCAACAATAAGCGTTACCGCCAAAATTAAAACCGAAAGGACCATCTCTTATGAATGTACTTGCCCTATTTATCACCATCCTCCTTCTTATCACGATCACACTATTTCTAGCGGCTATCGCCTATACGCAATATTTGATGCTCAAAAATGACAAAGATCTCAAAGATTGCAGCCGTGTGACGTCGTCACACAAATCCTAATCGCCACTCTATCGAATCACTCGATAGAGTCTTCTTTTTAATTCTTTTCGTGGCAGTATCCTAGATAACAGGCACGACATGTTAAATTACAATAAATTAAATATAGACATTATTTGACTGCTATCGTCATAGCAGTCATCTTCTTTCTTGTAAGATAAATCTTACTTGGCACTGATTGAGCCTTCGCTCAATCGTGTTGAATTTTGAAAAAAAATAAATAAATAGAAAGGTTCGAGTGAACTCAATTAAACTCGAATGGTAAATTAACATGAACATCGTAACATTAGTAGGTCGTCTTACTGCAAAAGCTGAGCTTAAAGCTGTTGGTGAAAACAAACAAGCTGTTAATGGACAAATCGCCGTTAACCGTAGCTATAAAGATAACGACGGCAATCGTCCAACTGACTTCATTTCATTCGTTGCTTGGGGAGCTACTGCTAAAGTTCTTGCTGACCACACAGCTAAAGGATCATTGGTTGGTCTTGAAGGTGAGCTTCGTACTCGCTCTTACGAAAAAGACGGTCAAACTCACTACGTAACAGAAGTGCTTGTCAACCAAGTAAACCTTTTGGAATCTAAAGCAGTTACAGAAGGACGCAAGTAATCGCAGCAAACCCTAGACATTCGTCTAGGGTTTATTGTTTACTACAAATAGAAAGGATCATTATGCCAGAAGAAACACAAAAACGGGATGAAGTCGTTGAACAAGAAATCATCCAAAATTACGCAAAAATCCCCGTAAACTATTCGTTTTCGTGGACTGAACTCAAAAAATAAGAAACATACAGATTAGGAGAAACATTATGGACAAAGCTTCAAAAACTATCATCGCCGCATTCGCTGCTCTTATCGTTATTGTGGGACTGCTCCTCACAATTAAACCTGCAAAACCTGCACAAAGTACAGCGTTCAAAGATATTGAACAATTCACAGCAACCGTTATCCGTAGAGATCTACTCAAACAACGCAACGAATCCTTCCCTACAACAAATGCTGAACAATTGGAAATCTTACGCGTTGATATTTGGAACTATGCACCGTTCTCTTCCACTAAACCCGCTGACTATCACTGGGTCTTTGTCATCCAAAAAGGTTCGTTTAAACGAACTGGCGACAAAATCTTCTATAAAGACTCACATGGTGACGCACAACTTATCAATACCAACGGTATGAAAGACCTTGAAGTGTCCGTCACACCTGTACTCGAAACCGACGATACGACTAAGTACCTCGAAACTCATACACTGGGTTAGAAACTATACAGAAATGGGCGCTGCTCCTGGTAGCGTCCTAGAAAGGAACACCAATGACATGCATTGATCAATTCGGGGTCATCGCATCCGCTATCCCCGAAATCCTCAGTCAAATCCAAAAAGCAACCTTGAACGGGAAACCATTCAACACCAACACAATCCTCCCATACCACGACAATCGTTTAGAACTCATCGTGCCGCTCGAGGGAGCCATCGAAATCAAGATCGTTCTTACCCGGACACGCGCCGGGAAACGTATCGATTACGACCCAGAAACGATTCTGAAATTCTACAGAAAAGCGTCTATCACGATCGGGCCGCGCGGCGCCAACCGGAACTATCACGTGAACACGCGATATTACAAAGGCGACATCATCCCGCTGAAGTGCGACCTCAAGACCACTAAGCGCATCGATGACGAACACCACGCCTTCCCTGAATTGAACGACATAACTGTCAAGTATGCTATCAAGAAGGCTCTTGATAGTACACCTGTTGCGAATACGCCGTATCCGACATCGTTCATCTTCTAAGTGCATCTCGTGCGTTGGCCTCGCTAACGCACGTTTTGTGTCATAAAACAAAATCTAAGGAGATCATCTCATGAAGAAATTTTTCAACGTCCATTACTGGAAGGCTACATGGCGTCAATATAAAGAGCACCCTAGAGCGATTCTCGCAGACGTGTTGATTTATGGCTGGATCGCTCTCGCAATCTTCTCAAGAATTCGATTCATCGTGCTCATTGGAGTGCTAATTCCAATTGCACTCTATGCAAGATACGTCTATAAAAAAGACATCAGAAAATAACTAAGACTGATACTCCTCCGAGTATCGGTCTTTTTTTCTTCACAGAAGGCGGACTACGTCCGCAAACTCCATACGCCTGCGCGTATGGCGTGTTCAATGGTGAATACATTCATTCTAAAAGGAGAACTAAAATGAAAAAAATTAAAAAGTGGATCCCACTAGCCATTACTACGCTTGTCGGTATGGAACTCGTTAAACTACTCGGGCTCGACCTCTTCCTCGTCATCGGAACACTCGTAAAAGTGTTCATCCTCGAAGCGGACTGGGGCGAACTCATCGTGCCTCTCATCTTCCTCGCTACCCTAACCATTGGCGTATTCTTCTCTGCGTTATTCAACACCATCAAAGCAAAACGTATTGCTGAACGTCGACGCGAAAAAGCTCGTTTAGAAGCTATTCGTAAACAACAAGAAGAAGAATACAATCGCCTGGTTGCCTACAACCAAATGCTTTCAACTAAAAAATAGGAGTGAAAAATGAAAAAATTTCTACTGACATTCATCAACGACAAAGGCCAATCATTCGACTACAGCCTTGTCGCTGAATGCCTCGGTGACGCAGATCGTCGAGGCCAAAACTTGCAAGAATTGTTCGACGCAACTCTTGTCACTACTATGCCTGCTAACTAACCTATAATATTATAGGTTAGCTTTCTAGAAAGGAACAATACTATGTCATTTGACGCTATTTGCGAGTGTCCATCATGTGGTCACTTTTGGTACGAATGTGCCGACTACGATGAAATATTCATCTGCCCAAAATGTGGGCATCAAGATATAAAACCCGAAGAACTTGATTTGGGTTATGAAATATTAGATTAAAAGGATATCAACTATGAATCAATTTAAAAAAGTAATCGCACTCATCATTATCGCCGTCCCGCTACTCACAGCATGCGGAAATAAAGACATCTTTGGAACGACTTATACGTTTAACCACGCCACTATCAAATTACCAAACGGCGAAATCATTAACGGTGATGTCAAAGAATGGGCTCGTGAAGATAAAACAGATAGTGTCCGTGTTACATTGAAAAATGGACGAACCTACTTCACTAGCACAATGAACGTTGTGCTATACAACGATTAACTATTACGCACCCTAAATTATAGGTCTCTTACTTTAAGGAAACTTGTTGACTTTTTTTAAACACTATGCTATAATGATTATAGTTCGAAAATATTGAGGAGCCTTGCGTGTTGACTTTGGCGAGAGCGCAAGGCTTTTTTATATCCGTGATTGTGCGAAAACGTCAAAGATCGCTACAATAATCAACCATATACTATAGGTCTCTCACGTCGTCACGTGAGCGTCTTATCCTTTGAAAATACGAAGCAGAGTCAAGCTCTGCTACGTACGCGTACGACGTCCTGTTTCGCACAGGACTGGTGCTCCTACAGCTATATGCTGTGGGAGCTATTTTTTTTTCTTGGTCAGACCTCCGTCTGACCGGATTCTGCTATAAAAATAACAAATGCATAGGAGATACAAAATGCAAATCAAATTCGGAAAAGAAATCACAGCTACTATCCCACTCGACGGAAACATCCCATACGTCTCAGCTAAAGGCGTTACCGTCGTACTAGACACCATCGTCCCAATTCCTGACGGCATCCGGTTCGAAAACACTGAATTAGCCTTGCAACTTGACGTCACAGACACCATCACACTCGCAACACCAGCAGCCTGCGTACAAGCATACGCACCGGATGCACTTGCAACTATCAAACAAACATTCATCAACAACTGCCTCCTCTAAATTCCAGACCTTCGTGGTCTGGTTTTTTTTTTCTTGCAACGAGAACCGTGCAGATCTCGTGTAAGAGTATCGTATACGTTGCACCTATTAGTAAACTACCAGACCATCGGTGCGGGCCGTGGGACATACCACTATCGTGGTATTATACACTCACTAGCACGACATCTGTCCGATGCTCGTGCAAGTTCCGTGTATTGCTCGTATGCACGCCTCACTATCGTATCGGCGTTAATGCACTCCATCGTCTCCGAATACGTGACATTCGTGCACGTGTTCTACGACAATTCCGTGCATGGAACCTGTATCGATCTTCGATCGATTCGGTCCATAGCATACTCACAGTCCCACGGGTATGCGCATAATCGATACACTCCGTCGTATCTCGAACGAGATACACCTACGTTCCTCGATTCGGTGTCTCGTGCACGAGACACATGCGCATACTCAACCCCGCTACACGCGCCTAATCCTCGTGCTAAGCCCTCGGATAGTGACTCGTATCCGAGTCATCGGCGCGGCCATTCTCGCGATTCGACGCCGTCTTCTCGCGAGAATTCGCGGGGACACCCCCTCGCAATTATCCATGCAAAATGCATCATTTTCGTATTTCGCTACCGTGGTACACACGTGAAATTTTGGTTGATTTCGGAGACGTGCATCAGTACTGACTTTTCGTGTGAGAATGTTGTAGCGAAACACTCGAGAGTATACGCCCGCGACACTGATACGTGCATGTATCGCGAAGCTTTTACGATGTCTCGTAAAAACGTCGCTCTACTACAGAATTCGCGCAAAAAACTCGTGATAGTGCGTCTTGATAGTGAACGATGGCGGGCTGTACAGTGCTCACCACAGTGCACACGACCAAGTAGTTTCGTGACAGTAATTGTACAGTGCTCGGTATCGTGCATGTGCGAACAACTTTATCGTGCCTCGTGTGCGTGGCTCTACGTGTGCTTCGCGCGCCGTGTACTTACGCAAGACTTCGCGTACGAGGTCTCGTTCGCGTGTATGTGCGGGCAACTTTATCGTGCCTCGTACAAGTATTTCGTACGTGTGTACGTGCGCGAGATGTCGCGGACAGTGCTCGTGGGGGTAAGAGCATAAGATATCGTGTACACCGCCCAAAAATTATACCACAAAATCGCACACGAAAACCCATAAATTCATCGCGCAAAAAAAGCGATACAAACCTGTACCGCTCACTCTCAAAAAAAGTCACTGTCCATGATAGCCAAAAGTCCAAACGCGCCAATACAAACAACACCCAACGTCGACAATATCTCAACTTTATGAGCATCATACATCTGTACAGCCCAACGCCACAGACCCATATACCACGAAATCACTTGCTCCTTGCCCCCATGCATTATCCAGTAAATACTACCGAACAATAACACAAGCGCAAGCACAATTCGCACAACGCGAAAGACCAATTTGAGAATATCCTTTAAATCAACCGTGACAAACATCTGTACACGTCCTCTCAATTTGATAAGACCATTATACAACAATCACGCAATACTATCAACAAGAACTTGCGAGGTCACGTTCCCATTCCATTCATTGAGATCCACCTTACCGGTTACTGTCACGATGGATCCACGCGCACCACTCGTAATTTTCTCAATATTCAACTTCTCACGATAATTCCAAATCAACACATCGAAGCCTTGCGTTTTCAATTTTAAATGCTGTTTTTCAGAACCCATCAATCGCATATCTAACAAAGTGCCCATCTCAATCTCATATATCACTGGAACTCTACCGAAACCTTGACCAAATGGTTCCAAACTATCGAGGTATGTACAATACTCAGGCACTAAACCTGCATCACTATCGTGCAACTCAATCATATTCTTGACAAGTGTTACTTTTGACATCTTCAACTGTTCAATCACTCGACCAACTTCATGCGCCAAAGCAACACGAAACTCATGTAAATAATCAGACTTGATGACACAACCAAGAGCCCCTTCATGTCCTCCCCACGAAACAAACCACTCGGGGTTCAATTCTGAAATCCTTGTCATCGCCGCACTCAAATTAAACCATTCAGGTGCTCGCCCAGAACCATGCAAATGATACCCTCGACCAATCGACGCATCATCAATCAATAATCCATCGCCTGTCAATTCATGTGAAAAAACAACGGTCGGCAAATCAAATATATTCGTTAATTTACCAGAAACCAATCCCGCATATCCAACACCCGCATCGATAACGGTAACCAATGAATCAAAACCAACCCAACTCTCAATAGCGGCTTGACTCAATGCGTTTGAACGAGTTTTGCGATATTCATTAATACGCCATAATTCTCGAGCGTAAGCCCTAGCTTGTAAGACATCGTCTTGCATAAATACTTGAAATGCGTATTTTGACGTAGACATAACACGCCGTGACGCATTCAACATCGGACTAATATAGAATCCAATCGTATCTGCATCAAGACCATATTTTAATTTGCCATTATCCTTCAACTCTTCAAGAATCGCCCAAAGACCTTTAAACGGACGTAGATATTCTGCCGGAGCGTTTTGATTAACCGTGAAGTTAGACAAAAACTTAACCGTCTCTTTAACTAAAAAGCGATTCTCGTCCAACATTTCCATCATATCCGCAACCGCTGATATACCTGCAAACGGATAAAGCGCTTGAACTAACGCCAACTGCTCTACAGTTCCATACGTTTGAGCATAATAAACCATCAACTTATACGCAACTTCACCACCCGATATAGACTTAAACGGATACGTGTCATCATAAAAAGAATTCGGATTGACAATTACATCAGCGTCTGGCTCCAACTCAGCACCTGGGTGATGATCCGTCACCAAAACATATAATCCAAGCTCTTTAGCTTTTTTTACACCGGCATATGCTTTAATACCATTATCCGTTGTGATAATAGCCTCTGTGTCAGGAAACAACCCTAGTGCTTCTTCGAGACTTTCTTCAGACAATCCATATCCAGTAGCCATCGTTGGATAATACATGTTCACATTCGTCCAACCCAAGGCATAAAGTGCGGCATAAATTGTATCCCCTGACATCAAGCCATCTGCGTCATAATCCGGAATAACGGTAATAACTTTTCCATCCAACGTATGTAAAAAATCAATCCATTCCCGTGAACGGTGCAATAAACTACCATCATGCCAATCACTCGGTTTTGAATTAACCAATTGATCATACAGTTCAGGTGTCATGTTCGTAATAGAATTAAATTCATCAATTAATCGATTAGTCATTATTTATCTTTCTAAATGTACGACCAAGTCGTACATTAACGCAACAAATCCAAAATACCAACAATCGTTGCGTTCGTATTTTCGTATAGTCTTATTATACCACAAATCAAATAGAAATGCTTAATTTGACAGTGTTTTTCACTAAGATTCGCATCGACTTTCGATGCCAAATATGATATAATCAAACCATGGACACTCATAAAAAATCGAATAGAATCTTCATTCTATTCATCTTGTTTTGTAGAAAATATCTAAGAATGAAATCTGTTTCAGACAGATTACGTTTAAAATCGATTTTAACTACTAAACGAAAGAGTGTTCATAAAGAACACTCTTTTTTTTGTTTAGAAAGGACAACAGCCCTATATGAAATATTTTAACTTGGATAATTTCTGGGATATTGAATCATTTGAAAACCTATACACCATAGCCTACTACTATCCAGCAACAAAATCATTAGAACTAGATTTCATTGATGACGACAATCTTGGTTTAAACAACCCTATGGTTCAATATACAATTTCAAAAAAACTTGTAGAATTCTTCAACATCAATCATGAACTAGACATAGACAAAATTCGCTTTTACAATTTAAAAACAGTCGCCGGCGCCATCAACTACATCAAACGATACGGCGTTGCAACTAGCGACACTATTATTGATCGCAAAAAACTACCATCACAAAAAAGTCTAATTGAAAGCGAACATCTCTACCGCATTTTACGACCTCTTGGAGAATTTGCTGGCTGGGACGAATATTGGTATTACCCTGTAAAAGACACAGACCCAGACTATGATCCAGAAACACACGGTCGATTCTTCGGATATAACTCAACAAACTACGACGAAACCGTCACGTCCGCAGTTATTCACGAATTGTTAGCCTGTTTGAAAAAAGTATTTGCAATTAACTCTGATAAATCCATTTCCGAAATGATTGCATTTCACTCGCAAAATGGATTTAAAGACATCCAACTTGACATCACAGCTAAATATATTCGATCTGAAATAAACGACAAACTATTTACAAACCACAAAGACCGAATGCCAGACTTCTTACAATACGAACCGAAAATCAACGCGTATGGTAACGAATATATGCGCCGCAACTACAACTCTGATAGAAATGCAACAAAACGAGCATGGCGTTTAACAAACCGATTCATCGATGTATCTCGATTGAATGAGAAAATGTCGAAAATCGCCTTAAAACGGGTCATGTCCTACCTCGGACTAACAATCAAGGAAGCTGACACATCAAACAACGTCTACGTAAAAGACCTGAACGACCTCATTGATCGTATCATTTACAATGCATCTGACGTAGTAAATTTAAGATATGTTCTCGAACACAAAGCCTACTCAGTACCATACGACTTGCATGGAAAACTATTGGAACGCTATCCTCAAACAATCTATAATCATAACGGGGACGAAATCACACCAAAAATCGATCCAAGCAATATTCGTACAAATCGCTTAACACTAGATTCTACCTCTGCAAAATTCGTAGAATTTATCGTATCTCCATATAAAGCACTTACTGACAACGAAACAGTTAGCTTTATGTACCCATCTAAGTCAGCAATTAAACGTATCAAACGTTTAACGGGCCAAACAATTAAACAATTCGACGTATTAGAAGAAACTCACAAATGGTTCCTCAAAAACGTAACAGACGACCCAACAACCGAAGCCTATCAATCATGGATACAAGTTTATAACTTCTACTCGTCTATCCGAGGTAAAAACTTCAATAACGGAAAACAATACCAAGAAGATTACCCACATATGGCTCATGATGACAGAACCGTACCTAGCGACTACATCACAAAACTTATGGAGAAGTATAACACCAATATCTTCTACTACAACAAAGATTTAAGTCGTTCGTCATGTTATGCCACAATGTCCATCGGTGGAATTCACGGTGCAGAAATTCACCAGCAACGGTATCGATACGATTGTGACCTTGTCGAAATTCATAATCACAAACTAAAACAAATCCAAGATATGACCGAAAACGGTACCGTTCAAGAAGCCCTTAACGAACTACCGGCTCGTGTCACTCTAGCATCCGGAGAAGAAGTTAAAGTTCGAGATTTCATTAAGAATCCTAAGAAAACACCAACCGGTAACGAAAAAGATCCGGCGAACCCTTACGGTGTGTGGAAACTTAAAGAGAAACCAGTACTATTCTCACTGAAAAAACGTCAAAACTCTGACCTTAAGAAATGGGAATTAGCAGACCGATACAAATATGTATCTGTTGGTATGGCCAACCACGAAGACTTCGCATCATACTACCCACTTCTTCTTTCTATGTTATCCGCTTTCGAAAATGTAGCGCGTGGTTTAGACGAAAACGGCGAATACATCGACGTATACTACGAACTATTCCAAACTCGTTTGACAGAGAAAAACAAAGCAAAAGATATGTCTTTGCCGGAAGACGTTCGCGAATTAGCCGAAATCACACAATTGTTGATGAAACTTCTTATCAATGCCGCATCCGGTGTTGGCGACGGAAACTTCGACACAAATCTTCGGGTTAACAACAAAGTTATTGCCATGCGTATCATTGGGCAACTATTCAGTTACCGTATCGGTCAAGCTGAAACGCTTGCTGATGCAAAAGTACCATCAACAAATACGGATGGTTTGTACACAACCAATATTACGCCAGAACTGAATAACAAAGTTCTATTTGAAACTGTAAAAGATATGTATGTTGATATTGAACCTGAAGTATTAACGAATTTCATATCAAAAGACTCAAACAACCGTCTTGAAATTCATATCAACAAGAAAACAGGTAAAGAAGAAATCGCAGCAGCAAACGGTGCCTCATTGACGGCATGGCGTGGACCAGCTCCAGTTAACAACTTAGCCCACCCAGCCATCGTCGACCGTATTCTTGCTGAATACCTCTGGAAAAAAGAAGACGCGCCAAATCAACACTTTGACCGTGACTTCGCACGAGAACTCTATATTGATTTCGTAAACAAACACCTCGATACAGATGAAAATCGATTCGAACTTACTCGTTTCTATCAATGGATCCTCGCATCAAGCCCAAACACTCAACGATATCTATACCAAAAAGAAACACAAATCGTTGACGGTGTCGAAAAATCAGTATTGCGTCCAATGCAACACTATAACCGCGGTTTCCTTGTTCGTTTAGACTTCTTAAACAAAATGCGTGAACTAACGAATCAACCGCAAATTGCGAAACTAGAAACATTCATTGCGGCAAAAGATTCATCAAAACCAAAAGTTCCTGACGCACCAGATGTTCTAAACGCAGTTAGAATCCACAAACTAAATGGTTACTTCGCACACAAAGAAAACCAATATTCGAAAACCGTAAAAGTTAACGGTCTTGATCCAAATATGACAATCTTAATCGACAACGAAACGCAGATCAATAAATGTAAAGCGAACCAATACAACAAGTTTAACGCTGACTTTATCGAACACGTTATCGACCACGAAGCCTATATCGACCTCGTTCAAGATACTTTTGAATCATCATGGTACAACGTTCAAGAATCTTATGGAGAATTTGAACGAAAACCAAAAACACGTTTAGCGTTACTTGAAGCTAAACTCAAACAACAACTAGAAAGGCAATCAACAATATGGCTAAAACTAAAAAACTAGAAGTTGCTAAACACAAACAACAACTAACAACATACAAAAACCATATTGCCACGCCCTATATTAAACTAAAACGTGAGCAGACAGCCCTATTTTCAGGGTTCTCTGCTTTACTTTTAATTAGCGCGGGCATCCTAGTATGGTTAATTCTAAGTCTAACGGGTGTTATTCACAACCCCGATGTCTGGAAATTCTTCAATTTCTAATACCCAATTCGAATTGGGTATTTCGACCCCGTTTTGGGTCTCTTTTGGGTCATTTTGGGTACGTTTTGGGTCACACGAAATGTTGTAACAAAAGGCGTTTTCGCTTATATTTTATTAAATATACCCAAATACCCAATATATAATAATACCCTTATAGTATATAAATAAAAAATATAACACGTGATATAAAAATATGAAAAATATAACAAATGTTATATTCTTTTTTAAAATCGTATATATGAAAAATAAAAACATGGGGTAAAGTGGGTTTTTGGGTACAAAATTGAATCGCAAGCACCAATGAATCGCGTTAAATCAACGTTTTCGACTAAAATTGAGTCGTACCCAAAAACCCAAAAACCCTCGATATACACCCAAAAGACTAAAAATTGTACCCAAAAATAAATAGAAAGACGTTTTATTATGGATTTACAACCAACTACATTTATAGCGACGAGTAAAGTCGCACCCAATTACGAAGAAATTCCCGCAACGTTTGATAAAAACATTATCCGACAAAAACCGATATACATGCCAATGCACATCTTCGGAACCGGTTCTGAAGGAAACTCCGTATGGTTAAAAGAATTAAAAATGCTCGTTGATTTGGGTCTGCGTAAAAAAAGATATTTAGAATTCGACCCGTTATTCTTCGACAAACTGCAATATATCGTTATTACCCACCACCATGGCGACCATTTAGAACCATCTACTTTGTTTTATGTGTTGGAGAATTACCCTCACATCAAAATTATTATTTCGCCCTTCCTCTGGCAATACGTTCAAAGTCCTCTTTATAGACCTACACGTAAAAACGGAATCCCAACCTATCCATATCAGCCAAAATTCCAAAAACACGCAAATCGTTTCGTCGAAGCTAAAGCTCAATGGTTGGAATTAGACAATGGTCAACTCGCTATGTTATCACCACGCACCGTTAAACACGGGGACATTGTCAATATTGCATTAGAAATCTACCATCGCGAATCGAATCTTCGCATGTTGTACTGTACGGATATAGATAACCTAAAAGGAGCATCTGCATTCAAAAGCGTGTTGAACACAATGGAGCATGTAGACGGACTCAATCAAGATACAACATACAATGTCATGTTGTTGGAAGCAAACTATACTGAAGAAAAAATCGTAGAATGGCTTGAAAGTACAAAACTAAAATTACAACAAAACCCCACCATGTCTGTTGACGAGAAAGAACACGAATGGAATAATGCCCTGACACGAGCCAACAATAACCGTCGACATATTTCCGAACAAGACGCTATTGCCTATGTTGAAAAAATGTTAGATCCGTCCGGCATCTTCGTACCCTTACATTCATCTAGTATGTTTGGGACGTTATTTCAAAAATAACGCCTTTTATATAGCACCTAATCCATCGATTAGGCGCTCTTTTTATTGACTTCTGATCCGATTTGTGTTATAATAAATCTTGTCAGTAAGACAAAAAATAATTTTTTATAGAAAGGCAGAACAACTATGCCAGAAAATAAACGTATTGCAAACACAGGACTCCGTCCAGGAGATGAATTCATGCTTGAGGCCGTCGTGACATATGCTCAAACAAAACGTCCACGTCAAAACTCATTTAACCCTCAAAACTATGAATTTCCAATTACATTGATGCAAGATCCAACGCATCCAATCGTTGTACACGTGGATCAACACATGGATCCAGCAGAACAAGCACGTATCAAAGCAGGCGCAGAACAATATGTTCGTAATGCATTGAAAGTAGATAAAAACGATCCAACAGGACAAACTCAAAAGATCTATCTTTCTAAGAACGCACGCTTTACGTCAGCACCTAACATCCAAGATATTAATGACGTTCTTTCAAAACTTGATCCAAAATCATTCATTCCAACATTGAAAGATACAGAAAAAGGATATGAAGTTTACGAAGGTAACGACCCTGCTCAAGATACAAATCCCGTATGTAAAGTAATCATCAATGTTTATGAATACAAAACAAGCTTCGGTCAAGGTGTAACTGACGGTATTCAATACATTCTTTATCCACGCGACATGGTTCCATTCGCAGGCGGTGGCGGTGTGAAGAACGCTATCGAAAAATACGGTGAACGTTTCCATGGTGACACAACTGCTCCAACTACAGGACAACCTGCGCCAGCCGCAGTAACTGGATTTACTGCTCCAGCGGCTCCTACACCAGAACCAACACCTGCGTTTGGAGTACCAACTCCAGGAGCAACTCCATTCGGAGCACCTACTGGCGGAGCATCACCATTTGCATCAGCTCAAGATTCACCATTTGGTAACGCGTAAACAATTATTAATTAAAAACCTAAGACCTGACTTTCACTGAAGGTCAGGTTTTTTTTAAATAAATTAAATCAATAAGAAGGAGAACACATGGTATTCAATGGACAAAAAAACTCCATATTCGGAAACATTCCACAGCAACCTCCTCACGTTTTTGCACAGAACCCGCTCATTTCGAAAATAGCAAACGATGACGCTTGGTCTATCTCTGACAAAAACAAAATACCAATCAACTTTCGAGAATTAATGCGAACAGGAACCGTTCGAAATGCAAACTTAAACGAACAACCGTTCGTAAAACTATCAGATATCGATAAAGATCCAAATTTTGATATGGTCAATCGTATGTATCGACTATCCGCATTAGAAAATCGCGTCATGATGATTGATATCGAACCAAAAGAACAAGATGATGTATTGCTATGGTGGTCTCGTTTTCCAGCCCACTACGCCGAAGTATCCAAAAATGGAGGACTACACTTATTACTCGAAATCCCAGAATCATTCATTAATGATGAAAACAGTTATATCTTCGATACTCTTGTTCAAATAAAAGAAAACAAAGAAGGAACGTGTGAATATCTCTTTAATCGTCACAACATTACCTTCACAAAAAAGATGTTCGACAAACCACAACCGGATTTCACACCCGGAACAAATGACGCTCAATGGTTGGAATGGCTACTTAATCACTTAGTAACTATCGACAAAGAAGCTAAAGCTCGAAGGCTCACTCTTGAAAAAGCGCCTGATTTCGAAGAAGAAAACCTTCATATGATCTACATCAATCAACAATTAAGTAAGCCCGAGGAAGCAACAATGCGAGGCTATATATTTCACGATGTCATTATGAACCCACAGTTCATAGATAATCTTGCTGACGAAACCAAGAAACCTGACAAATCAGCTCGTGAGTATACAAACTTACTGCAAATCACACGTCAACTTGTCAAAACAGCAAACTCACTCATAAAACAAGATGACGCTATGAATTCAAACTACTATGAAAAAAGCGATCATCCAAAAGAAATGACCGCAAACGACTATATTTATTTAACATATCTCTATGGTAAAGAATTAATTAAATATAGAGACAAACATGACGAATACCGCCACGGGCTTCCATGGTTACTATATCAGAGCCGACAAGCCTACTACTATCTCAAACAAAGCGATCTAGAAAAAGAGGAGCCTGAATATGCCCATTTCTATTCCATCCCGACACATTAATCGAATATTCCCATACGGATTCTACAAAGAATTATTTGAGCACTTTGACGAATACATTCCAAATCTAGACACATTTATTGTCAAACTAGCAATCCCGGATCTACCCAACGAAAAAGAACGATATCTTGATGAAATTTCGCATAAAAACACAAAACAGTTATTAAAAGAAATGCGAGAAATCGTATACATCGGGCTAGACTTCCCCGTCTATTTCTTAATGCCATATACATCAAAAGAAAGTATCATCGAATCAGAACCAAATAATTCATGGTTATTTGTCCAATATTTCTATAAAACAATCCCCTTGTTCACACCCGAACAATCATTAGAAGTACTTCGTGAATTCCCAGAAATTCTTTGGGACGACCCAAACTTACTCATTGGGATCTACGACTCAAGTAAAGACCCAACGCAAGCCGTACTTATCCTAAAAGCACCACACGAAGTTCTTGAGCAATTACACGCAAACGGAGAACTCTATGACGACTAAATATAAACTAATATGTGCATTATCTGCATTACTTGCATTCCTTTCAGCTCAATATGTACTAATATCCATCAACACCCTCGGACGAGCAGCAAGCGCCATGCCTCAATTTTGGGGGTTCATTGTTCTCGCCTTAGTAGGCACCTTCGCTAGTTATTTTCTTGCCCTCAAAGAAAATATCAAAGAAGAATCACGTGTATACAAATACCGATACACATGGGCCACTATTGCTGTCTATTATCTGTTTGTTGTAACAACCTCCATAATTGGCATATCATTTGGCATCACGCCGCAAATACAATCAAATCAGAACGCGCTAAATGAATTACTCAAATACAATGCACCGATTCTCATCACATATATGACAGTCATCGCGCCTATCTTAGAAGAAGTAATATTCCGACACATCATTCCAAAACGACTATCTTTTGGAACAAAACATGATTGGTTTGGATATAGCATTGGTTTCGTGTTATTCTTACTATTACATAGCCCACAAGGTATTATGGGTTATATAACATACGGCGGAATGGCGGCAATGTTCACATTTATGCGCATATACTACAACAACATCAACGCAAGTATATTGACACATATAACATGGAATACTATAATAGTCTTAATCATATACTTAAATTAAGGATGCCATCGATGAAAACAAAATTAATTCAAATTTTAACCGTGTGTCTCATTGTATTAACAGCATCAGCAATTGCTGTTTATAAATTACACTACGAACCAATACAAAACATCGTAACAAAAACAGATACACCGAGAGATCACGCTGAACTTGTTGCATCAACCGTAAAACTGACAGGAAAAACACAAAACACACCAAACAAAGATTTCCAACAATTAACAACAAAAGCCGTTAAAGAAAAACCGGTTGTTTATATCTTATTCAAAACAGGTTGTGAAAATTGTCAAAAATTGTTCCCTGTAATCGAAAAACACATAAATAAATTACCTGAAACAATTAAGAAAAACGTGTATTATGTTAATGCAATGTCCCCACTAGGTCAAGAACTAAAAGGAAAATATAACATTAAAACAAGCACGGCTGCAATTCTTGAAACAGATGATCAAAACAAAACTAAGATTTATTCGTTAAAACACAGTGATCGTAACGCTGACGATTCATTGAAAGACATATTTGATTCCTTGCGCTCTCGCGCAAACTAACTCTAAAACAGAAGTCCCAAAGACTTCTGTTTTTTTTTATTCTTTTCAAGACCTCATCGAACGTGACCTCTATGTCGTCACGTTCGTCCTCTAGTATAGTTCTAAACTAAAAAGATATTCCATGATAAAATATAATATCTTCTAGTCAGTGAGGATCTTCAATAACAAGGTTATCGAAGACAAAGTAGACCTATAAGCTACTTTCTGCAAAAGACTCATTGGTTGTCGAAAACTCGTTATCTAAGCAATAACGACGATGACATGCCTTTGACGCCTCCCGAACCTGACACCTAATGGCACTTGAAGTACCTTTTTTAGCATAAACCGGAAACTCCGAAATCAGAGAACGTCTCTGATCGATAACACGTCCGGCATTAACGTCTGCATTACAATGCAAATGACAATGTTCACAAATAAATTGTTTTTGCGATTTACGATTGTTCTTAGACACGTAATGACAACGTGAACATTCTTGACTTGTATAAGCCGGGTTTACGCTAACAATTTGAATTCCAAATTGTTCAGTCAAACGATCTAATTTTGCTTTCACAAACGAACGATACGTGCGTCCAACTAAACGATTCATCGTGTTAGATAAACCAGATGCTCGAAAATCAAGCTGTTCGACTACAAAGACGCCTACATTCTTTCTAGCAAGCTTATTTAGAATACGACAAATCTCATTTTTAAAATAAGATTTAATACGGTTCTGTAATTGAACATATCGTTCATTCGACTTGAATTTAATACCTTGATCTTGAAGCTCTTTTGTGAGAGCCATCAATTCTTCATCCCAAATCTTTAATTTTGTAAACGAACGTAAACCATGTTGTTCACCATCGCTGGTCGTAAACATAGAGATCATACCAAAATCAAGACCAATGCTAGAATCAAGCGGACGCAAAGGTGCTTTATCGGATTCAACAATCGCTGAAATAACGCATTTCTTATCATCTAAACGAAGTTGGACAAAAGGTTTTCGATTACCTTTCGCTAAACATTTATCTAAATAGGGATTACGATTCAACGGCAAATAAATTGGTTTTCCTTTTTCAAGCGTTGATAACTTCAAAAAATAATCGAAATGGGTTGCATTTTGAGACACTTCAAGAGTTGCAACTTTTTCGTCTAATTTCAAGGTTTTAAGTTGCTTTAATTGCGGAAAACGAATCCGTTTACGGGCTTGTTTCATCAAACGTCGCATAAAGAACAAAATATCGTCCGAAACAGGAAGTGTGATATTCGCTTTATTCTGTTTTGTTGGAACAAGCAATTCGCCCTCTTTGGTTCGATGCCAGTCTAGACTGAGATCGTTATGATACCAGAGATGATTTTTATTGATACGATAACAAGTCACTAAAAAGAATTCATCTTTTTCAGAAACCGATGAATTTGTCAAATAAGATCGAATCACATCTTCAAGTTTTGTCAACCACGACTTGTAAGTTTCAATTGTTTGAGCGTAACAAATTTGAACAAAACGAGCCGATAATGGTGTTTGAACAGCGTATTCATGAATCTCTTCTAACTGTTCTTTTAACGAACGTGTTGGTTTAGCGCCATCTGCAATTTGTTTTTGATAACGTTTATGACATTTTACTAAAAGTGCATCAAATTCATCTTCAGTTCGATAGCCTTTAGCCTTTGTATATTTCGACAACTCGTTATCGCGAACAAAACGTAAATCAATATCTTTTAGAAAATAAACAGATAGTTCAGAATAAGGGACTAATAGATCTGCAACTAAATCAATTTTCACCTTATTCGCTGATGATTGTGAAGGAATGGTTGCAATCCATTTTTCGTTTTCAGATTTACTCATAAACGAGATTCCCCTTTCTAACTGATATTTCTTACTATCTATTATAACATAAATAATTTAAAATAACCATAGAAACTATAAGGAGCCCTCATGTCAAACAACACTTATACATCATTGCCATTTTCTGCTATTTCTACAGCGGTTAAATATTCAATCTTATCAGATACCGTCCCAATCATCTTAGGTATGCCTGGTATTGGTAAATCATCTATGCTTCGTGAACTCGAAGACATTCTCGACTCAAAAACATTCACTCTACAAATTAACCAAATTGCCGACCGCACAGACTTAATCGGGCAACGAAATGTTGAAGAAACATACACACATCCAGACGGCACTGTCGAAAAACGCGTAAAACTTGCGTTCTTCCCACATTACATCATCCAAAACTCAATTGACTTCGCATTAGAAAACCCCGAAAAACTTTCTATCTTATTTCTGGACGAAATCAATCGTACCTCTAGCGATGTAACATCCGCAACGTTATCAATCATTACTGAACGAACAATTGGTGGACAAGTATTACCGCCTAATTTGCGAATTGTCGCCGCTGGTAACGATGACGGAAATGTCGTTGCCTTGGATACAGCATCACGCACACGGTTCCGCTTTCTTAAAGCCCACCCCGACGCTGAAACAATTCTCACAAAAGTCGAAAACCTCAACGACTTTATCAAAGAAATTATTACAACATACCCTCAACTGATCAAACAATATGGATCACTTTACACCGACATCAACCCAACACCAACGACTGATACAGATGACGATTCGTTTGAACTTGAATTTGATATGGACGATGATGGCTTTGCACAACTATGTGTTCCTCGTACAATTGAATATCTATCCAAATATCTAAACACAGCACACATCGATAAATCAAAATCACCACTATCCCGTGCTAGTTTCATGCAACATATGGAACAATTCGATGATCAAAAATCATTATTGCAAATCATTATTGAAGGATCTATCGGTACAAACGATTTTACAAACAAATTGATGGATAACTTAAACGCATATTATCAAGATATTCTTCACACAACAACGACGCAACAATCAATGACAGCATTCCCAGCTTTTGATTATAACGCATTTTCAAAAATAGCAAATACAACAAAAGTTGACGAAGAATTAACAATTATCGATAACCTGGAACCTGATACTCGAGTAAACATTTTAGTGTCACTATTACTACAACAAAACGTCACTCGAATTAACGATAATGCACTTGTTCATCGTACATTGAACAATCTTTTGATTCATAACGATCCAATTCCATTTCCACTTCAAAGTGCATTGTTCCAAATCACCGCAACAGATCCAACACTATTATCTAAATCATCAATCAACCAAATTGCCACAAACACGTCTCAACATTCATTAATTCAAATCATCGATGCATTAAAAGACGCAGTTAATTACTAGGAGAACGCCCCATGCAATTAAAAATTCAAGGTAAACCGAACAACCCACAGTTTTATTCATGGGGTTCGATTCAACCAAACCTCAATCAAAGTCATATCGACATCATTAAACAAACATATGTCGACCCCGCTCTCAGAAATCTAAAGATTTTTGACGACACAAATGAAATTACAGCTACTCAAATAGCAAGCGTCATCTACGATTTATGGTTCAAAAACCAAATTGATGGTGACCTTGACGTTGAATTAAAAGAAATTTACAATATTCTAACCCCATTTGGATTTCAAAACACAAACCTCATCGACGACTTATATGGTCTACAAGCGCTTCATCAATTACAACTGCCATGCCCGTCAAATGACAAAAAGCAAATGGTAGTTTACACAATCGAAGACGATATTGTACCAGCTATACAAAATCTCAATAATTCATGGACAACAAACCACATGGATTTATTGCTTGCAAGTTTATATGGATTTATCAAAACAAGAAATTTTGGAAATATTATGTTCATGGGTATCAAATCCGATACAGAGTGGAATCACTACAAAGCAAAAGTTCTCGAATTAGCAACAGCCACCCAAAGCCCGACAACGATTCTAAAAGCAAACGAATTCAATACATTCCCATTTGCAAACCAATTATCACAATCCGTTCTCTTAAACGAAAATACAACAAGCACATCATTTGAATATTGTTTATTACAAGCAATTCATTTGTTAGAACCAACGGAATCAATATGTCCATTACCTGTTAACATAAAATCACAAATTATGCCGTCCGTTATTTCGTTCTTCAATATTAACGCAATGGCTACAGCAACACCAACCGAAATATCTAATGAAATTCAATCCATTCGAAATGCAAGCGTTTTGAATAAGTCGTTAAAAATGATTTCATCAACTCGACTAAGAACCGCTGAAACCATCACACCAAAACAAAGAACAAACTCAAAACAAAGCACAAAAAAAGATGATATCGTTCGACGTCAAAACCGAAAGCTCTCAAGCCAACCCCTCTCGTCAGAAACACAATTAAAGCGCATGATCAAACTCGTCAAACAATTCATGTCAAACCGAGAATCACAGAACACATATAAAACTACAACCCACACGTACATGCGTCCAAATAGACGGAAACCGTTAGACTATTCGCTCAAAGGCAAATCTACACGAAAAAGTTATCATCCGGATATTCATATATACTTCGATACATCAGGTTCAATTTCAGAAGACAATTATAAAGCATCCGCTTTAAACATTATCAAATTAGCAATTAAAATGAACGTAGATATTTATGTTAGCTTCTTCTCACACGTTATTACACAACCTGTTAGGCTAAAAGTCAAAGACCGCACAGCCCAACAAATATTTAATGAATTTATTCGACTACCAAAAGTTGGCGGTGGTACAGATTTCAATCAATTTTGGAATCAAATCAACGCAATCGACACACACAATAAAAAATCAGGAAAATCATATCGCATCAATTTTGTTATCACTGACTTCTGCGATAGAGTTCCACGAGACCGCGTCTTTACAAACCAAGAAGCAGCGGTAAAAAACACATTCTATATTCCTATCACGCCAACTAGATCAACACACACAGACTATTCTGACATTGTTGACTATGCTAAATCCTTTGCATTAGCAATGTACCAAAAAGGAATCGATATCTATTCAAAACTCATCATGTAATTGCCGTCTAAAACGCCCTCTAAGCGATTTTAGATAAAAACGGCATAATTATATGCGACCTCTCATAAAATCGCTTAGAAAGGCTAAAAATGACCTTAAAACTCATTACAAACAAATCATCTATTCATGACTTCTCAAAAGATGCACAAAAAGATCCAAATCAAAGCGCAATTACATTCGATCCATCTGCACTTTTCTTCGGAGGCATACCCGGTCAAAACTTTGACCCCGCTGATTTCCAGCCACCCGCACCAGATGGTACTCCTGAAGAATTAATCAACCTCACCCAAAAAGCAAGAGATCAAAAACTTCAAAAAGCACTTTTCCGTGATGATGAAACACTAGCTCTCATTAAAACACTATCACGGAAAAAGAAATCAAATGCCCTATTACAAGGAGACGCAGGTGTCGGTAAAACACAACTCGTTGAAAACTTAGCTATCATGATGGCTGAGAAAAACCCACTCGTCATTGACATGATTGGCGAATACGAAATCTATGAATTACCTCTTTCAAATTTAGTAGCAGGAAAAGGTATTGTCGGACAACTCGAACAAGCCGTTAAAGATATTATCGAATTCCTTGAAGAACAACAAGCTATCGTCTTCATCGACGAAATTCATATGTTGTTTGATAATCGAGACACCCAAACCTATTCTAAAATTGCTCAATTATTAAAACCCGCATTAGCTCGCAGTCTAAAAACAATTGGCGCAACAACAACATCCGAAGGGACCAATATCTTAAAAGACCCAGCAATCAATCGTCGATTCTCAACGATCAACGTTCCGGAACTAAGCATTGAACAAACAGCAACAATCCTTGAAACACTCATACCAGACTACGAAAAACACCACAACGTCACAGTGCCAGATAATACTAAATCAGAAATCATTGAAACAATCATGACTCAATCTGAATTGTATAAAAAGCCTAACAACCACCGGCCCGACACGGCAATCACCCTCATGGATACAGCCTTTGCAGAAACACGTATGCGATTTAATCAATTACAAACTCCGCAAAACATGACAGCCCCCGCACATATCGTCACAACAAAAGACATCAAAAAATCAGCTATCTCTCAATTCCAACTTGTAGAAGTGACTCCCGATGTCATTCAAAATCTAAAAACACAACTAGACACCAATATTATTGGACAATCAACAATCAAACAAACAATCGTCGACACATTTGCACGACAAAGTTTAGGTCTTGTTCGACAAAAACAACCAAATGTATTCTTATTTGCAGGGCCAACCGGAACAGGCAAAACACAAATCGCACGTGAGATCGCAAAATCCTTATTTGGGACAGACGAATCACTCATCTATATCAATATGAGCGAATATTCAAGCCATGGTGACTTAAACGCAATTGTTGGATCTCCTGCCGGATTTGTAGGCTCTGATGATAACACTGAATTACCACTACAACCTCTAAACAACAACCCATTTTCGATTGTATTGCTAGATGAATTTGAAAAAGCACATCCAGATGTACAACAATTCTTCATGCAAGCATTTGATTACGGGAAAATCAAACTAAAACGTAGAAACGAAGAAATTGATACATCAAGAGCTGTATTTATTCTCACAACAAATGCAGGTGCTCAAGATTTCAATAAAAAGACAATTGGATTCGGCGCTACTCAAACATTATCAGCGACTGAAACCTCAACAATTTTAGAGCAAAATTTCAAACCTGAATTACTCAATCGAATGACACACAAATTAGTATTCGAATCAATCTCAAAAGATGACTACACTAAAATCCTAGCGGTAAAATATAACAAAATCATCGCTGAAGCCTCAGAATTGCATCCAGAATATACATTATCACCAACAAGTCTAGACATCAACAACCCCGATGATATGGCATTACTAAAACCAATCGCAGACGCGTCTTACAATCCAAATGAAAACGGACGCCCCGCTGAAAAAACAATTCAACAATATATTGAATCTAAATTATTAGAACAATACAATCACACCCAAATTTCATTATTCTAAACTGTTTCGTGCATGTTTAGAATAACCTATCAAGAAAGGACTTCTTTACATGCCTGTAACAATCACACAAAACACCGATGGATCCGTAGATGTATCCGGTAAGATTACAACTAATAAGAAAATCACACCAAAATATTTTCATACAGCTTTGACGGGATCCCCGCAAAGTCTAAACCGAGGCTATTTTACAAGCTCATCACACATCCTCTATCATAAACAAGAAGAAATCACTGAATTTCCAGAAGATGCGTTGACCCAAATTTCTCGGCAATTTGATAACACAAATCCAGTCCTCATTACAAATAAATACGTTGATGAAAACTGGACTCTTGTTAAAATCACACCAACCCAATTAACACCAACATTACTATACACCTCTGAAGTCACAGGAATTTCGTTTTCAAATACAAAGCTTCCACGCAAAACATTGCAATCTAACCTCCAAACATTTCCCACATGGTCCGAAATTTACAAAACAGCAAATTTCACAATCATGGGTTCAGGAGACATTCTCCAACTTGCCGAATTTAACCAAAAGCCAGCTAACATCACAACTACTCTAAAGCAATTCAGTTTCTTAGAACAATATAACCTCGTACTGTTCACTGGCTCAATGGAAGACATTCAAGAATTCAAATATGTTGATGTCGATACCGTTTCTATTACAAATATTAACGAACTAAGACATCCTCTCAACACAACATATAACGATCCCCATACAGCATTAGTTCTAAGCGTGCAAGAACCACATCGATTCATGCAACTAATGGCACCAACACATGCGGACAAAACCCTCTTTAACACAAATATTGAAAAACTTCCTGAAACAACAAGCGTGTATACCAATTTGGCACAACACGCTACGTCTATCGAACAATTTAAAATCCAACACATTAAAGAATATACCGCTTTACTTCGTTCAATTTCACAAACAGTAGACCCACGTCAAATCTATAAAGCACTCACCCAACTCATCCATCATATCAATTACTTTGATTCAAAAGATAAAACCTTCTTCAATGTATCTGATATTACAAGCATCTATCAAGAAATTAAAAGTTTTGAGGACGTGCTCGATTCTCGATTAATTGACTCCTTGTTGAAATTAAACATTCGTATTTTATTAGCCTCAAACATTGCAAAATTAGAAGCTAATAAAGGCAACCTATACAAACCAAACACGAATACTACAGAATGGCAAGACGTCAAATCAAAATGGGCATCACATCCAGACTATTCAGCACAACAACGGAACATCATCCTATCTGAAGAACCATTGATTATCGCGCAAGCGGGTGCCGGTTCTGGTAAAAGCCACACAGTTGTTGGTCGATTAAACTATCTACAAGAACAAAACGAAGATCTATCTAACGTTCTTGTCCTATCATTCACCAATGCCGCAGCGGATAACATCAAAGAACGCTTCCCAGCAATTCAATCTGAAACATTGGCACGTATGTTTGACACAATCTATCATGAAACATACCCAAAACAAGAACTCGTATCGATTGAAACATTCTATAACACTTTGCGTTTAATTGACGAGAAAGCTCCAATCTTCCAAAACATTCCATTAGAATCAGACCCACAACGAGTCTATTCATCTGAAGACATCTCATACGTCATTACTCGACTTTCAAATATTGCTCGAGATTTCACTATGGCACAAATCAGCTATAAACGCATTGACCATAATGTATTAACAGCACTATTGGTATCACTTGTTTCTGAACACATTAATGCAGTTGAGGCTATTATGAACGCGATCGGTCAAACAACACTTGAATTGGAACCAATTCTTATTCACCATCACTTAGCCAAAGGAACACAACAACTATCTATTCCAAGCACATATCAAACGATCAACTACATCATCACAGATGAAAGTCAAGATATTTCAACATTTGAATATAACTTGTTATTAGAATTTGTAAATACAAACCAAGCACAATTCCTTATTGTCGGAGATGGTTCACAAACATTATATGAATTCCGTTCAAGCGATCCTCGCTATATGAATGCCCTTGAAGCATCAGGCGTCTTTGCAACATACAAATTGGAAACAAATTATCGTTCTAAACAAGCCATTTTGTCATATGCTAATGAATTCTTGAAAGTTATCTCGGCCAATGAGATTGCGCAAATCCAACTACAAGCAAATGACAAATCAGAACTAACACTAAACGATCTTGACGAATCCGTTATTCTTCGTGATGTCCCGTTAGACAAAGCAAATGAATACCATGATCGACTTCAAACAATCTTTGAAATCGACGATATTCGTGACTATATTTTAGATAAAATCAACAAAGGCGAACAAATCGCTATCGTCGGTTACACTCGAGCAGAATTAAACATTATTCAAGCGGGTCTTAAAAAGTTACTTAAAGAAAACAACATTACAACTCCTATCGAATCACTTATTCCCGATAAAACCAGCATCGCGGCTATCTGGACAACATCCATTGCGCGGGCCAATAAAGAATTACGAATGCTCGGAGTAACAGCAAATATCAATAACGATATCCGATCACTTTTAACACAAGCCATTGGCCAAGCGTATAATTCACGATCTCCTCGACAAAAAGCGTTTTATCAAACAAAGATTAATGATACACTCGATCAATTGTTTATGACGCAACAATGGAACTATATGCGTAACCAATATCTGGCGCGGATTATTAAAATTAGTGGATTACTGTCATACTTGTACAATTATTTCGTTCGTGTTGAAAAACGTGAAATTGCGGCAAGCAACTATCTGCAATCAAAAGATCCAATCAATATTAAAGATGCAAAAATCATTTTATCCACCATTCACCGTGTTAAAGGTTTTGAATTTGACCACGTTGTCACATTACACAATGCCCACAAGACAAAAAGTACACATGGGTCATCGCTCCAAGAGCTCTTTAGAATGTACTTCGTAGCTTTATCACGGGCCAAAAAATCAGAAATGATCATCAATGTCAGCCCGTGCACAAAACATATTTCAAACGACACTATGTTTGATTTTCCAATGGAAACAGCCCATTATTTGCTAAAAAATCAACTAGAAAACAATAATGGAAACTGATATAATAATTACAAACTACGAAAGGCCTATACTAAATGACAACTAATGAAATTTCAACTAAAATCGCAACCTTATCATTAAACGCCAATCTACAACCGTCACCCGAGTTGCAAAAGCAACTCGATACGGTTAAGATTCGATCGGAATACACCCAACAACTATTGAAAGAATATCGTGAGGATCCTGATAAATTCATGGAAACAAACGATGAAACATCAATCCAAGCATTAATTAAAGATATTGATGAAGTTCTCACCATCAAAAAAGAAGTCGAAAATGACCAAAAAGAATTACGCAAGTTTTTAAAAGAACGAACAGATGAAATCAAATCATTGATAGAAAACACCTTCGCTCAAAATGGCTTCGATGAATTGAAGAAAGCAAAAGATGACATTCAAGTTATCAAGAACGAATTACAATTCCGTCGAAAACAAAAACGTTGGGCCGAAGTTGAACCTGTATTCCACGAAAACATCAACAACTACCCAAACATTGCACAATACACTCCCGAGTTAGTAGATTTCTCTAAATTTAAAATTAACAATGAGAAATTAATTTCAGGTGCTGTTAAACAATCGCCTGCTATGTCTACAGTGCTTAAAAAAGTTCGCGCTCTTATTGCCGATATTGATGCCGGTATCAAACTTATGATTGACAACCCATGGGGCTTGAACTCAGCTAAACAATTAGCTCTCTTAGAGGAATTCAAGAAAGACCCAACTAGTGCATGTGTTGTTACAAACGGGCCTATCTACAAACAACGTCAAGACGACGAAGAAGCTCAAGCAATTCTACAAAAACAATTGTTAGAACAACAACAAGAAGAGCTCCGAAAGGCCCAACGCCTAAAAGAAGAACAGCTCAAACAAATGGAAGAAGAACGCAAAATCGCAAAACTTCAACAAGATGCACTCGCACAACAAGCGTTAGCTGAACAAATGCGACAAGCTCAACTTGCACAAGAAGCAGCACAAAAACAAGCTCAATTGTTACAAGCACAACTCGACCAATTCAAACAAACAGTTGTCCCTCAAACAATTAGTGCAAAATATCCGCAATACATTGATGATATGTTTCGTCGAAACACAAACACACAATTGCAAAACAATGACGTCGCTAAAGCGAATGAGCTTTATCACCTAATGCACTCTGTTGTTCATGACCAACAATCACCTGCGTTTGTAGCCACTAATGGACAACCCCGTGCCATTTTAGAACTAGCTCGATTTATTCTAGACTTGTAACATAAAAAGAGACGCATGATTTCATGCATCTCTTTTTTTATGAGCGTAATGATTAGGACAAGTATCAACGAAAATTGAATCCGACTGGACGCCTTTTTCTATACTTACTCTACAACTCCTATTATACATTAAATATTCAATATGTCAAATCAGAAAGGACTATTTGATGCAAATTCTTAAATTATTCTACAAACGAATACAATCATCTATTGAACAAAACACAGCAAAAGGAACATTTAAAGTTAAAAAATGGAGAACCCCATTAAATGATTTCCAACAGGCTATGCTTGAAAACAAACTTCCACAAATGTCTACAATTGAGTGTATCAGCCATCTATTTACAGATGACGAATACGACCAAATTCTCAAATTATTTCATCAACAGAATCAATGTTTATCAATGAGTTCGTTTGTACCGAAAGCTATTATAAACTTATACTACGCGCGAATCATTGACACACTCGCACCAAGGCGATTAACAAAAACACCACTTCGAAACTATCTCGAAAACGAACTAGAGATACACCCCGAAGACGCTCGAATAACAGCTCAACACGTTGTTGAATGTTATAAACAAAATAAACTGCCAGATATCGAAAAAATCATCTTAACAGCTGATTTCTTTTCAAACGAAGAAGTTGGTGAACTTTTACGTTATGCGAACCGCATCAGTACATCATCCGTAAACTATACGAAAAAAGAATCAGACATCGATTCAACCATCATGTACGCGCAGTCAAAAACAAACAGGAAGTTCAAAAATCAACCGAAAGAAATACACAAAGACGTCGTATTGTTGGAACATACGCTGGATATCGGCCTTTCTTAGCACCTAACTCGAACTGGGTATTTCGACCCCGTTTTGGGTCTCTTTTGGGTCATTTTGGGTACGTTTTGGGTCACACGAAATGTTGTAACAAAAGGCGTTTTCGCTTATATTTTATTAAATATACCCAAATACCCAATATATAATAATACCCTTATAGTATATAAATAAAAAATATAACACGTGATATAAAAATATGAAAAATATAACAAATGTTATATTCTTTTTTAAAATCGTATATATGAAAAATAAAAACATGGGGTAAAGTGGGTTTTTGGGTACAAAATTGAATCGCAAGCGCCCGTGAATCGCGTCAAATCAACGTTTTTGACAAAAATTGAGTCGTACCCAAAAACCCAAAAAACCTCAATATACACCCAAAAGACCAAAAATTGTACCCAAAAAATAAATAATAAAAAGAATAAAAAATAGTTGACAATCATTCAACTATTTGATATCATTGTAGTATCAATAAAAACAATGAAAGTAGGTTTCTAAATGCATCCACTTCGAAATAAAGACGCAGATACACAACGAATCCTTCTTCGTATCGGTGCCTCACTAAAAGAAAAACTTCAAGAAATCAGTGATCGTGAATCACGAAGTATGAACTATTTGATTAACGAAGCAATTGCCGAATACGTCGAAAACCACTTATAGTGAGGTGTAATGATGAGCGTAACAATTACACCAAATCTACGAATTATTCACGACAAGATATCACGATATACTAAAGAACTAGACCCATACATCTTTGAATTTTTTGAATATATGCTCTCTGAAGAATCAAATCCGTTTCAAGTTAATAATCATAATGAATTAATTGAACACATTACGACTATTATTGCTAATTTACAACGAGTACACATCCTACAAGAAGCAACTCGTAACGGCAAAGACCCGGACTATTCCCGAGCGTTAAGTCTAAAACCTCGTATTGATGAAATCACAATGCTATTTCATATTTACTTTCCGACGATTCGCTTATCTTTAACAAAAGATTCTTCTGAAAGTGATATTGCGGTATATGAGCATTTCGGGCCTCGAGCTGGAACATATACATTTGATCCAACACGAATCGAAAGTTTACTCTACGATATTCAAGCCAATAGCACGTTGTCATCAATCAAATCGTATCAAAATTCAATCTTGTCAACCGCGCCATATGCCACAGAAACACATGACCCGAACATTGTTCCTGTAGGTAATGGTCTATATAACAAGAAAACAAAAGAGCTGGAACCGTTTAATCCTGATTATATTACAACCACAAAGATTGCAACAAACTACAATCCGTACGCCAAGAAAGTCGTTATCCATAATGAAAACGATGGAACAGACTGGGACGTTGAATCATGGTTGGCTGATATAGCCGGAGGACTAACAAACAGTTTCGACCAAGACACATACGATCTATTCTGGCAGATTATTGCAGGATCAATCAACCCTGGACAGATTAATGCAAAGGCTGTATTCTTCTATTCATCTGTCGGAAATAACGGTAAAGGAACCTATGGTCAACTATTAAAGAATCTAGTTGGAAAAGACAACTATTCGTCACTTGCCATTCCCGCGTTTAAGCATGAGTTCATGAAAGCAAAACTAATTGGTAAAACAATTAACATTGCGGATGAAAATCCAGTTGATATCTATCTTGATGACGTTCAAGATTTTAAAGCCATGATTACCGGTGACGACATTATGATTAACCGTAAACATAAAGATCCGATCACCGCACAAATCAAGGCAATCAATATTCAAATGTTAAACGGTCTTCCTAAAACACGTGATAAATCCGACTCCTTCTACCGTCGACTGATTATTGTACCGTTCTTATATTCATTCACCGGTAAAGGTGAGCGAGCTTATATTAAATACGACTATATTGGTCGAAAAGACGTCCTTGAATATGTACTCAAAAAAGCATTAGAGCTACCACCATTTTCAGAGTTCGTCACACCAGACCGTTCAAAAGTTGCACTAGATCAATACAAAGAAGACAATAACTCAGCAATAGAATTCTGGAATGAGTTCAAAACACAATTCCAATGGGACGTGTTACCCGCCAATTTCCTATACGATTTATACTTAGCGTGGTATAATATTGAGCACGGTGGTGAACGTGGCAGTTACTTCTCTAAGAAAGTATTTCTGAGTCACCTCCAAATGCACTTATTGTCTAGCGATGAATGGGAATTCAAAGCAACACACGCAACAAGCGCCAGCACATTCAACGTAAACTCAATGATGGACCAAGATGAACCTCTCATTACAGACTACAATCTTGTGAACTTTATGGACAAATCGTATGCTGGACGTGATCCACAACTAAAACGAGCATTCACTCGACCATCTCGTGTCAGAGGAATCGTTCACAAACAACCACAAACTAAAACAGATACAGATTAGAAAGTTTTTTTATGAAATTAAGAAAGACAACTAATGACACAATCGATAGCAACATTGAATTGCTATCTAACAAAACATTCAACCAATCCGAATTTGAACGGATTAAACAGCTATATTATGAAGATCGTCCGTCAGATAAATCTCTTGCAAACACTGTAGCCCAAGAACGCATCCGCGTTCTTTTGGACTATACAGATGAAATCATCCATTCCTATGAACTTCGACTCGCATGGGAATATGATGAAAATGGGAATGTCGTTGACGGTCAAATGACCATCGCGGACTTATATCAACCACCAATGATCAACGATCAAATGTATGTATTCGTTACAACATACGAGCAAATTTCAATTGACCATCCAATCCTCAACGTTCTTCAAAACAAAGAAATTCTCAACATCCATCCCGATGAAGAACTATATGATGCCGAACTAATTCCCGTATTATTCTTAGGCTGTCATGAAGACATTGAAGAACATTTAGAAGCGTCGCTTATTCAAGGGCATCACGATTGGTTAAAATATATGAACTAATTGAGGTACGCTATGAATCTCGCACAACTTATGATAATACCATGGTATATCGCGAATATAATATTCTGCATATACTATTTTTTAGGTGATAAATACAACACACACTATATATCAAGATTAAAAATCATCTTATATTTACTAATAATACTATCAATTTGTGTGTGGTTTCTATTAATACACCAAACAATATCAATGCGCCCTAGATTAAAATAAAGGATCAACAATATGATTGAAAAAACACTTGCATTATTTAAACCCGATGTTGCAGAACAAAATCTTGAATTAGAATTGTTTAGTGCCATTTACGAAGATGGATTCTCTATCATCGAACACAAACAATGCTATCCCACAATAGAATTATTGGAAGCTCATTATCAAAACATCAAAAACAAGGTATTCTTCCCCTCTGTATTAGAATACATGACAAGCGGACCCGTCACAGCTCTTGTACTTGAAAAAGAAAATGCAATTGAAGATTGGCGTAAACTAATAGGTCCAACAAACCCAGCATTTGCCGACGAAAACACTATCCGAGGTCATTATGGGAATCATAAACAAACAGGCGTCACACTCAAAAATCTAGTACACGGCTCGGATTCATTAGAAAATGCAAACCGTGAAATTGCATTATGGTTTCCCAAAAAAGATATTGAATCTTAATTCAAATAGTGATATACTAAGAATGACACTACAGAAAGGCTTACATTATCATGATATATCCCAAATCATCGGAATGGTTTTTATCCCAAGAATCCCTTGATTCAAAACGATTAATGGCATACATGTACTTCTTTCATGCATGGGCGACAGCTCTTCTTGATGATTACGATGACGAATTGGAATTCAAAGTAACACCCGCCGGTGTTACCGAATTACAAATCAAAAAAGATTATGACTTAAATGACATAATCTATCCATCTGAAACACCAACTGTCAAAAATGAATGGTTATATAAATCAATCATCCAAACCTACAGTGGGTTCTCAACAGATGATCTTTTTAAGATCATCAAAAACGATCCGCCATATATAATTGCCAAGGGGCGGAAAAAACTCAAGAATATTATTTTAAATAACGAACTACAAAAACACTACCGGTTTTTGTATGAAAAATCTCGGTAGGTGACTTCTCACCTACCGTCTTATTTCTTGAAAATATAAAATAAACATTATAGTAAAGGATATACATACTTATGAAAAAATCTATCAAACAATCATTCACTCTTGGCGCCACTGTGATCGCTGCAACTGCCGCAACAAACGCAGTCCATGCTGACGAAGTAAAACCAACAGAAACAACAACTCCAACTGAAACTGTTACAACAACTAACCCAACGGTTACGGAATCAAAATCAATTGAAGAAACAAAAGCTCTCGTTGATAATGCAAAACAAAAAGCAGAAGTTACAGAAAAAGCCGTAGCTGAACAAGAAACTGTTGTTAAAACGGCCGAATCAGAAGTAACAGCTAAACAAGAAGCTGTAAAAACAGCTACTGAAAAAGAAACAGCTGTTAAAGAAGCAGCAGCTAAAGCAACTCCTGAAGAAATTACAAAAGCAACAAAAGACATCGAAACTAAAGAAAACGATGTGAAATCAGCTGAAGACACTGTGACTAAAGCTGAAAACGACGTTAAAGATGCAACTAAAACAGAAGATGCTGCACGAAAAGCAGTAACAGATGCAAAAACAAAAGTTGCCGCTGAAGAAACTAAATTAACAGACGCCAAAGGTGCCGTTGATAAAGCCGCAGCCGAACTAGAAGCTACAAATCCAACAGCCGCTAAGAAAGCTGTTGAAAATGCTACAAATGAAGTCAAACGACTTGAAAGCAAAAAGACAGTTGCTGAAAACGGACTAACTAAAGCAACCGAAGCCGACAAAGAACGTCAAGCTAAAATTGACGAAGCAAAATCAGCACTTAATGCAGAACGTACTGAGAAAAACGTTCCAGCATTAGAACAATCTCTTGAGAATGCTAAATCGCTCGTTGCAACTAAAACAAGCGAATTGGAAGCACTTAAAGCTCAAGACGCAGTTGCGCAAACTGAACTAGAAAAAGCTGAAAAAGAATTGGCGGACGCAAAAGCAGCATACGCTACACTTTTCGCTAAATTCGAACAAGATCGCAAACTTCGTGCAATTGTAATTCCAGAAGAATATGCAAAACACGATATCAAGGACTATCAATGGTTCATGGATAACGCTGAAAAATTCATGGCATTACAACCAAAAGGTATGTCATACCAAACAAAACCTATTGATTCAAATGCGGAAAAACTCGATCTTGCAAACCTCACTGACGCACAACGTCGTGAAATTGCCGAGTTTGTTGTACAAATGATGAATGACCTTCAATCTCAATATTGGTCACAACGTGAACCGGGTAAAACAATCACGCCAATCAAATTGACTGATGAAGCTCAAGCATTAGCTAAACAAGTAACCGACGAATACAGCCAATATTACGCTGAAAACGGCGGAACTCCAGATAAATTCGATTTTGCAAAGAACTGGGGGCACCTTCACCAAATCCTTACAAAATATCATGTCGGTGAATCTCTTGGTGGATTGTTACCAACATGGCACGCTGAAAACATGGGCGGATACACAATGTTGACGCTCAAATATGACATTGCTAGCAACATCCGAAGCATGATGTTCACTGATGGCGACCAAGCCAACGGTCACGCAAAACATCTAATCTCTGCAAAAGGAACTGGTGTTAGCGTAAGTACAGGAACTGTAAACATCATCAACATTCCAACATCAACAATGGATACTTCTACACAAGTATCAACATACACAAATACCGACGCCGATGCTCGTGAAGCATTGAAGAAACAAGCCGGTGTTGACGAATCAGCCGTTCAAAAAGCTCAAGCTAAAAAAGCAACTACAGCCCAAGCTGTAACTGCGGGTGAAGCCGCTCTTGAAACTGCCAAATCAGCTCAAACTGACGCACAACGTCAATTGAATGCGGCTCAAAACGCAATCGCAAAAGCTCAAAAAGCTTACGATGATGCACTTGCAGTTAAAGAACAAGTACCTGCTGCAAAAGACTTCTTGAACGCAACAATCAATGAATTGACATCAGCTCAAGAAACACTTAAATCAGCTGAAAACACATTGTCAAATATCGAAGCCGTTCGAGCACAACGCCAAACGGCATTGCAAGATGCAAAAACTAAACTTCTTGCACAAGAAAAAGAACTCGAATCTGCATTGAAACAAGCAATTGCTGCTGAATCAGATTTGGAATCTAAAGGTCAATTGACAAAAGATGCTCAAGCTAAAGTTGTTACAGCAAAACAAGCTCTCGAAGCAGCTAAACAATCTGTAGTTGATGCAAAAGAATACCTAGAAGTTCTTAAGAATGCACCAGCCAAAGTTGCTGAAGCAGAACGTGCGCTTTCTGATGCAAAACTACAATTGGAACAAGCAAAAGTTACTCTTGAAACAGAAATTGCTAAACTTGAAACGCTTAAATTCCAAAACAAAGCAGCTCAAGACGATTACAAACGCGTATTCGAAGCATATCAAAAACTCGTTGAAGCAAAACGTATCGAAGAAAATCTTCGTCGTGAACAAGAACGTTTACGTCAAGAATCTGTGAAACGTACCGAAGAAAGCATTCACCAAAAATCTGTGAAATCTACTGAAGACAACGTTCGTCAAGAACAAAACCGTCTACACGGTGAATCATCACCAATTCAAGTTCAAACACGAACTGTGAATGTAGATTACAAACGCGAAGGTAAATCAAACGAAAAACAATTACCATCAACAGGTGAATCTGCAAACGCATTCGGATTCATTGGTCTTGCTTTAGCAGCAATGGGCCTTGCCGGTTTGAAACGCAAACGCGAATCAAAATAAACTAAATAAAGGCTGAGCAAAAACTCAGTCTTTATTTTTTTTCAATAATATGTTATACTAGATATAACCTATAGGAAGGGCGTAAAATAACAATAATAAATAAGACACATATTCGATATAACATCGAAACAAGCTTCCCAGAAAATAATCGAAGATTGAACATGTTAGACGAATAAAACAAAACGCTCGAAACGTCCATCTAAATATGGGCGTTTTTAAATAAATAAAATTAACAAATAGAGAGAAAGACCTCATGACAACAGCATTTATAGGAATTCTTGATAATGCAGGATACAATTACGTAGAAATAAGTCATAATGCGGATCCCAATAACGCATACCCCTTACTTGTAAAGAACTATGATACCGTACCCGCTATCCTAGCATTGTTAAATCAACATAAACCAACAAATAAATTCAAGCCTCTTGCAAATAGATTACTTAATGAACAAATGCGATATGCCATTAAACAATTTGTATTAGGTTTAGAACAAGCACCGGACTACGCTTACGTATTCAACACACGCATCAACAAATGGTATTGTTTCGATGCTAAAAACAAAGGATTTACCTCATTTTCAAAACTTAATTGTTATCTATAGGACTAAGCTATGGTAAATAAACACTATTCCAATAACCAAAAGATCATTGTGTTATCAAATCTATATGGAACAAACCCCTCCAAAATCAAAGAAATTTCAAAAAATAAATATCGAATCGGTCCTAACACTTATCAGATTTATACATTGCATCAATTAATGCAAAATGAACAAACAGTGCCCTCTTACAATTATTCGATAATTTATAATTACGATCGATACTTTATAATCAAAAATAAAAATACAAAGGAACGCTAAAATGGACAACTCATACCAAGACATCACGGTTCGAGAATTAATGGAAACGTTACAACATTTCGACCCAAACGATACCATTCGCATCGTCGATCTCGCTCAAAATGGAAAAGACCGTTACGACGAATTTACAGATCAGGGTTATAAAATCGTATATCAACCTGTAACAACCCCAAATATTCGAGTTCAACGATATGGTCTCACTATCAACAAACATCTAATCACATTAAAAAGCAAATCCATCTAAAAGAAAGGATCCACATGCGAAGCAATCCTCATAGAATTATCAAACATTACTTCACAAGTACAGATTTAAAATACTTCGACGACCTAGAATATCAAATTCTAGAACGCGGTGCAATCACTATTGATACATACGTCATTCACGCAGAAGTGCACAGAGACGAATTTGCACTTAGTGTTATTAACGAATGGCTCTGTGAAATTACAAATTTCGAACCTAACGGAAATTATTCTCAAAAAGATGTTCTCTCGTGGTTTAACATTCTCTCGCAATATTCAGCCTCAACATTATACCGCAAAATTAACGATTTAATCACACCATTTAGAGAAAACGAGGACATTGACTCAGCCGTTGAGATTTTATACGACGAAATATAAGACATCATATTTGGCATCTAAAACGCGTTTTAAGCGCGTTTAATTGAAGGAGGCACAATAACCCTCGAACAATAATTTCGAGCCTCAAAACGCAAGCCAGACCCCAATAAAAGAGAAGCTAACGCTTCTCTTTTATTTTATTCTAACACAAACGAATCTTTTCGAAGATATGGTGTATCATCATCCCGTGTACTTAATAATCCATCTAGTGCAATATTAATACGTCTAGGCATTTTCAAATCATCATCAACACTCAACGGAGATACCTCTTCATCACGTATATCGTAATATTTTCGATTAAATGCCCGTTTTACATCATTATAATTCTCAGTTTGACCTAACTGATACGGTTCTAATGAATCCATAGCTTCGCCAATCAAAACTCGCAAGTTTTCATTGTGGTCTGAAACACTCATCTCCAAATTTTTATATTTAAACTTTCGATAACTAAATTCATTATCCTTAATATTTGAAAACGCAGTTTTTTCCCACGAAGCTAAAAAATCATAAATTTCGAAATCATCCCAACAAATATCACCAATAGATATCATGTTGTGTTCAATAACATGCTGAGCCTCATCCATCAAATCAGAATTAGCAATATATCCTTTGTCTAGACAAGCATCCATCTTCTCACCTAATAATTGGTCATACATCATATTCGAGTAATAATAATGACCAACCATTGTTGCTTTTTCAAAACCATTGCGCTCCAACGAACCCTCACGGTCATAAATGCTCATAAACAGTTCGTATTGAAAATTTGGATGGTTTTTCAATCGATTATATAAAACCGACATGTCATCTGTATGCTTAGATACTAATTCTCTGTATTCAGCGACAGTCATTGTTTGATAATCATGATTAACGGATGCCTCTCGGGCAATGTCAGACTCCATCAAACGATAGCCCGCATTGCCCTCGAAGACTGGTTTTGGTTGTAATGCTCGACTTGATTTACCTACAAAAGACCACATCCGTTTAGATTGAAAATCTTCTTTCTTAGAGATCAAAACCATAATCATCCTCCACTTGTACATCAACATCTACTGATTTCGCAGCAACTGTTTTCGGTTTAGTATCCTCAACCGACAACGAATTCGTCACGGATGTCACAGGTTCCGCCGGATTCAAAACAAGTTTACGTTGATTATCTTTCTCCAATTCATTTAAGCGAGTTTGAATCTCTTCAAATGAATTTTGTTTTTGAATCAATACATCTGGACGAGCCATGACAATAGATTTGTCCTTAATTGCATTTGGCACAACCGCGCGGTCAATATCATCTTCACTCTTGAACAAGCAAGCCTCTTTGAGACCACCACGAACAAGTGCTTTCACGCCACCTTCTTTACCGCCAACAGCACCACCGAATGACAACTTATCAAAATAAGATGCTTCTTCGTTAAATGCTTTTTCAAGTGAACGAATATATCCATTCTGACCAACTAACGCGGAACCAAGCACTTCCAAATGATCAGGATTATAATCAAGACCCAACGAATTCAACTCAGCATCAACCGCTTTGATCCATTGATTTTTTGTCATCAATTTCTCATCGCGTTTTGCCGTAGGATCTACATCTGGATTCTGACCTTGCAAGAACAATGCAGAAATTCGACCATTATTACCAAACTGAGTATTAATGTCATACGCTTGCACGGCATTGTGTTTAATTTGAAGTGTCATCTGCGTTGGCTTATAGAAAATTTCCATAGCTTCACGTAACGCTTCATTTCGGAATGTAGCTGTCGCATCCTGCATCATTGTACCCGGACGACCAGTGTTATCTGATTTTGTAGCCGTTGCGTACTGAACGGCCATACGGTCTTTATCAGTCGCATGTGTTGTCGTAGGATTTGGATTCAAAACATCCAACAATTGACCATTTTCAACATCTTCAAGAAGAGCAGACATAGCTTCAACATTTTGTTCTTGATTAGAATCAGATGACACGTAATTAATTGGTTTCGAAGCATCAACCTTATCAAAGACAACGCCCGGTAAATCAACACCTTCGTATTTAGCACACTCTAACAAGTGACTTGCTTTACCTTTAGCTTTCTTATTAACCATTTTAGCAAGACTAGTCATAACCGTCTGACTATCCGTCAAATCAACATAATCTGTTGCAAAGTTTTCATCACTACGCAATGCAGTATCAACATACTCATTCAAAACAGCAACAACATCATTACGATCAACTGACGGATCGTTTGCCATGATTGTTGCCTTTTTACGAAGCTCTTCAGGATCATCTTTACCGTTAGCTTTAAACTCATGACTACTTGAAGCAACGTCCATTCCATCATTCACAAATAATGGATAATATTCTTTGCCGTCAATTTCAACTTGGCCATCACCATAGTTCAAAATATTTGCACCATGAGACATCACGGTGTCAAGTTCTTTTAATGCTTCTTCTGATTTCAACACAATGAATCCATATGCATCACCATCAAAGTCCCCATCGTGTGATTTATCCATCAACGGATTCATAGCAAAACCTTGAACTGAATCATCAATCGTAATTTCAAAACTACGAACCGCACCAGTACGCCATGTAGGATCACGCCAACCAAGAACTTTAGAGCCTTCAATAATACCCATTTTCTCAGCCGTTTCACGTGAAACAGCAATTTGATTAATTTCCAAACGAGGATCTGCACATGCAACCAATGTTGCTGAATTACCCATTCGTTTTGAAGTAATCTTATCACGAATTAATGAGTGTTTACCGTTGGCACCAGGGCCATCAATTTTCGGAGCAACATCTGATTGAATTCGATCATAATACATTTGCGCATTTTGATACAATTTCGATTGTTGTTCACGTAATTTAACAATTTCATCGGCAGAACCGTTCGTTGCTTTCAATTCGTTCAACTTCTCGGTCACTTCTACATATGAAGCCGCACGTTTATAGATTTCAATATAATAATCTGTAACGTCATGCGTAGCTGTTGAACCGTCCATCATTTCAGTTGAACGGCGAAGCGCACTTGACAATACAGGAATACCAAATTCACCATTTTCATCACGAGTAAATGATCGAGCATCATAACCACGTACGATTTGTGGATCCGGTGACGCCATACAAATATTATTAACCGTTTTGTTAATTAATGGGAATGGTAGATTCAAAATACCACCATTGTTTGCGATTTCTTTCATGAAATCATCAGCTGACTTATTAGGATCAACTTTAAAATGCAATCGTTCTTCACCATCTTGCGGATGATATCCCAAATGCATATTTCCGTCATGATCGATATCAATACCTTGAATCAGTGCATATTCACGCAAATCAGCCCACGCTGTAACATTATTACCGTAAACTTCATTGATAATGCCTTTTGCACCCAGCGCTTGTAAGTTCAACATCAAAAGCGTTGATACCGAACGACCTTTACCTTTAGCCACATCGGATTTGTCATAGACATGCGATTTCTTATCAACCGTCATATCTGTAACCATCATCGGCATAAATCCAATAGCGTTCGGTTTAACATCACCATGAATAGGATCAATCAAATCCATTGTCTTAGAATCACGCGCCTGTTTCAATACAGACATATTGTTCCGAGACAATGTCGCGTATGGACCCATAACGATATCCAAATCAGGATTCGCTTTATAGAACTGAACTTCTTTCCAGATACCCTGTGCACGAGCTTCTTCTTCGCTCATATTACGATCAATTACTAAGTTCGCGACACCTTTATTCGAACCGAAGTCCGATTGTTTATCACCTTTCATCTGAGCACGCATCGTACCATTTTCATCGTGATAAACAGGCACTTGATATTTCTCAGCATATTCTTTAGAGATAACCATACCGTCATCGTAAGTCCAGCCACCAAAATTCATAAAGGCAACCCCTACAGGCTCCGTAACTTGCAATGCAACGAGCGCTTGCTTCGTCGCCATCATTTGACGGTCACTAGGCATGTAATCGATATACTTAAACGCTTCCTGCTTCGTCATCGCAACACGGTCTCGCTCAAGTTGTCCCGTGAAAGGATTATCCCAACCTTCAGACATTTGCACCGTTCCATCAGCATGTACCGTTGCACCATCTACGAGATAACGTTCAACCCCTTGATTTTTACCAGAACCGAGCATATATGGATCGAAAATGTTATTCCATTTTGGATCAACCACACGAATATTTTCACCAACAAGCTTAGCTTCATTGAAACCATCTTGTTTGACATAATCATCAAAGTTTGTACCTGATACGTCACCGTACTCATTTGGGAACCGAACACGTTGTCTCAATGTACAGATATTTGTCTTCAACTCTTCTTCTGAGCGAAGTTCAAGGAAACGATCTACATAATCAGGATCCAATTTGAAACCTTGTAACTGACTACGATAAACTTTGTTCAAAGCAACAGCGCCCATAGAATCTACAAAGTTTTCATATCGATCATCACCACGGCCGCCAAGATATGCACCTTGCATCTGTTCAACCATATTTCGGTCAATTTCAGAAAGAATAACCTGTTCGTATGATTTCAATCGTAACCGTGCGCGACGTTCCTCATCTGTCTCTAAACCAGCTTCAATTTTCGCAGAATCACCTGGCACAAAATAACCTTCATAACCCGGAACAAAACCAAATGATTCAGATGATGCAAACTTAGTATGAATAATTCCATATTCATCTTCATTGAAAATCTGTCCAATTTGGTTTGACATACGTTGCACATCACCTTTTTTACCAAACTTATCTGGACGATTATATGCATATTGAATAATACCATTTGCATCAATTTCGATTTCCACATCAGAAATATTATCAGCCATCAAATGCTCTTGTACTCGAAGCATTGCTTTCGTCTGATACTCTTTTTGCTCAGGGTCGCTCTCTAATACTTCCGCTAACGTACGAGCAGTTTCTGGATCAAAGGCAATCATACGGTCACGCAACCGATCCACGGCCATTTCATTACCGATTAACTTACTTTGATCATATCCCGACCGTTTAATTGCCGCTTCAACAGCATAACTCAAACGTGGACGATTTTCATCAGCACCCAATTCAGCAACAATGGCTGGATTAAATCCATCTTCAAAATTACCAACATGCGTTTCGATAAATGCATCATGTAATTCTGCAAAGGCTTCATAATAAGGATCGTATTGACCTGCTGTTGGATCTACAGCAAAACTCTTAACTAGATCTTCTAAATCTTCACGAACCGCATCGTTTGGAATAGATTTCAATTCTAACTGCGAACTTTCAGGGTGACTCATATATCTATGAATTGCAACCATATCGTTAAACAAGGCATCTTGTGAGGCACTATAACGATTATCATATAAATGTTCCACATGCGCCAATGCTTCTTCTTGCAAAGCGCGTGCTTCTTTTTGTTGAAGATTAGTATACGCTCGATTATCAATAATTTCTTGAGCTTGCGCCACTGTACGAGATGCATCAACAAACGCATCAAATTGAAGACTATTGTCATATGCGGCACGTGCCAACTCAATCTGACGTTGTAAAAACTCAGTTGCCAAATCCTTAGACGCAAATGTAACAGATTTAGCACTATTTCCACGAGGTACACTATAAATGTTATATCGAACTGGACGGCGCACACCGTCAACTACTTCAGTTGCAGTCGGATGGTCCAATGTCACATCAACAAATCGATAGTTTGAATAAGAAGCCCCGTTCGTATTCTGATTAAATTCAGCTACAACGTCATTCGAATTCTTACCACGGCTGTAACGATCATAACGGAATTGCTCCAAATTCGATTTAATCTTACCATTAACCGTGTTAACCAAACGCATTGAATCATCAACCGTTTGAACAAATTGAGCGTTTAATGCATCACGCATTTGCTCACGATTCAGTTCGGTTTGCCAATAATACATACGTGTAGGTGTTTGCACACGACCTACATACTCTGGATGATCTTCGTCATACAAACGCACAGACATTCCATTTCCTAACGAAACATTCATTTGAGTTGCACCGTTCAAATAATCAAGCGGCTCTTCAACTGAAACAGAATAACCTTCTACACGTAGTCGATTCAACATATCCACAATGTATTCCGCACGATCAGACCGAATTTCTTTATTTTCAAAGATTGCCGCCATTCTACGTGCATCTTCTTTCGTCAACAACGAATCCATCATGTCACGCAATCCAACTAATTGATCACCTTCTTTTGACTTCGGCGCATTCCAACCATAAACGGTATACACTTCAGCTTCAGCGGGTAAATCAGGTTTCACAACTTTTGCGGAACCATTCTTAGCTTGGGCACGTGTTGGTCGAAGATATGGATTTTCCAAATTAACAACTGCTCGAGGAGCAACCTTCCGAAAATCATCACCATTTGCACGAGCATCCAAATACTTCGCCATATCGTCACGATTCACATAATAAACAAAAGTGTCATTATTACCATCACTCAAATAACGCCCGTATGCATCATTGATTGCGGTAATCGGAATAGATGTCGTATTAACCGACGCGCCGTCACTCTCAATCACGGTTCCTTCTTTACGGAACTCAGTAATTGCAGTAGACCACGTCTTACGCAAATTATCCCGAGCGAACACTGATTGCAAAGACGCATCTGCACCCAATGTATCATTGTGAACTAACATTTGCTGAACAACCGGATCATAAGCATCCAAATTAAATTCGGAACCCTTAATCTCACGAACTTCGTTCGCAAATCGACGCAACTCAGTCGGTGTGAATGGTTTCAAACCTAACTGAGCACGGGCTTCTTGCATGGTTCGAACCCACAAGTATTCCCGTTCCAACTGAGGAATAAAGTCATAATTTGACATATCAACTCTCACTTTCTGGCTCGATCTAAAATCGAGCTCGTTTTATTTTATATGATTTTATTATAACAAAAATAGAAGCAAAAAAGCAATAGTCTGAAAAATTGACATTCTCACATTAAATGGTATAATAAACAACCGATAAACACATTAGAAAGGAAAATAACTATGACAAACAAACAAATTACGCTAAAATTCGAAAACACAGGTGAAATCATTCCTGTTAAAATCACATCTGAATTCGTAGACGAACACGGAAACACGCGCTACCGCGGTGTTTATAACAACACAAACATGTCACGAATTTTTGAATTTTATCCAAACGCAATTATAGCAGAACATAATTAAATCCATTTTCTAAAAAGTGTCAACCCCCAGTTGACACATCCTCTATTATGTGCTATAATGCACATATAAAAATAATTAACAGAAAGTGGTTTTAATTATGAAATTGAAAACTATTCTAATGGCGGCTGCTACTCTTGCAGCTACAGCTAGTGTTGCAACAACAGCGTTCGCGGCAACTTACACATTTGCAGGCTTCGATCAAGGTTTTGCACTCGTTAAAGATGAAAATGGTAATGTTCGTCCAGGTGCTGAATTGAAAGACGGTAAAGCCGATCTTACTAAATATGGTCTTGGCGTCATCGATACTAACCAAGAATCTCCAGTAACAGACAAAGAAAAAGAACAAATCTTTGCTCCATCTGAAGAAGAACAATTCATCAAAGACAAAGGTCTCGATAAAGATCTTAACGGAAATCCATCCGTACGTTTGGATAACAAAAAAGATGACAAGAAACCAACTGACACTAAAAAGCCAACTGATACTAAAAAATCAGATGATAAGAAAGCTGCCACGGACGATGCCAATAAAGCAAAAGACTCTGAAAAGAATCTTCCTCAAGGTAAAACAACACCTAAAGAATTACCAAAAACATCAGCTGTAAAATAATCGCAGCAAAGACGAACTCACAAGAGTTCGTCTTTTTTTTATACAAAAAAAAAGAAGCTCGAACGAGCTTCTTTTACGAAAGATTATTTTTCGTCACGTTTACGAAGACCTAAGTAAGCAGCCAAACCGCCAAGCCCTACAAGAGACAATAGTGCGACAATCGCAGTATGACGTTGTTTCGTTTGCTCACTAGTCTTAGGTAATTCTTTCGGTTTCGC